>ERZ1643251.1653-NODE-1653-length-24837-cov-82.512428_pt1 | contig 24837 bp, 37 predicted proteins | sample MGYA00579261_ERZ1643251 | MGnify/ENA primary metagenome ERZ1643251 (study PRJEB29033, sample SAMEA4952267) | chicken gut metagenome | biome: Broiler Chicken; feature: Gastrointestinal Tract; material: Caecum | place: Ireland | collected 2018 | study: Broiler... | reverse complement strand
TATTCTCCGCATCGCGCTTGTCTGCGCGTTCCTGCTGCTTTTTTGCGTCCTTTCGCTGCTCCCAAAACAAAAAAAGAAACAACCCGAAAAAGATCGTTTCTTTTTGAAAAATCAAGTCAAATAGCTGTTGCTCCATTCCCCTTACCCCCCTTGTGTTAAATATCGATATAATTGATTCGGTTTCATGTCCCGCGCACTGTAGCTTGACGCACAAAATAAAAAAATGACATCCAAAATAGAAAAACAGAACACATATGCGTCCTGTTTAAATTATTAAAATATGATATTATATACAAAAATACTTAAAAAGTGGTGTTTTTATTGAAAAAAAACTCTTTATTAATCTCTGCTGCTTTTGCGATTTTTACATTCGTAATACTCATATTCTTATCGTTTAATTTTAATATCAAACCAGGTTCATATTCGTTTGTTGAAGTTGACGAATACTTGACTATTTCAAATGGTATATTGCACAAAGAATCAATTAAAGTTTATTCTGATGATAATCCATTACGAAATACCTTAATAACTACAACTATAAAAGAAATAGATATTTTCTGGTCTACAATTCTTTTGATGATGTGTTACCTATTATTTTTAATATTAAAGACAAGAATAGATCAAACAAGCATAAAAAATCATGTCACATCACTTTCTATTGCATTGATTATATCCATAGGATGTATATATAAGATAATTGATGATTTAATATTTTTAACGGATTTTAATATTTTTTAAAAGTACGCGCCTATACAATTTTATAAGTGTTTTCCATGATATAAGCATGGTGATTTAAACTTCCTGATTGCCACAGGTAATATTTTGTAGTAATTTTCAAACGTTTTCCTGAAGGAGCATCAGATAATTTTTTAACTGCACTCATAAATCTAGCTTGTTCTGTACCATCCTTGCTGAGTAATTTCAAAACAGCATCCACAGATGTACTTAATCCTAACACCTTAATTATTTTTCCTGCTACTCCTTTTTTAATACATTCTGCAGCTAGTGCAATACCTAATCCATAAATTGCTTGGGCTAAACTTTCAAAGTAACCTGGATTTCTTTTTAAAACCTCATCTAATGCATCTTCTTTTGTTAAGTAAATTGTTTTTGTTTTTAATAATGTTTTCATGATTTCATCTCTCCAGTTTTTTTATTTGTTGATAGAAGGGCGTATAACACGCCCTCATGAATCTTATACTTCTGAATCTACTAAATCACTTAAACCCGATTCAACAAGCACTTCTTTTACAGCCTCTTTCAGGCTGTTCGGTACATCTGCAAATGCAGTTTTACCTAAAATAACGCGCTGAGCAAAAAACATTCCCATCATTTCCTCACCCCCTTTCAAGCGTTTTAAAAGCCATATAAAAAGGCGCACCATTATTGGTACACCTTTGTAGCCAGTTCGGCAATTAAATCATTTGTAAAATCTTGCTGCTCGATTAATGCCGAAATCTGTGCCTTTAACATTTTGTTTTCCTTTTCCAAGCGCTCTTCGTTGGTCAACGAATTTTCTGATACCTTCTCCGGCTCTCCCAGTGTCCCATCGGGCAGCCGTTTTCTTCTCACAAACGTCATTACTCCATCACCCCGCTAATTAGTTTAATTGTTGGACTTACATCCACGCTGGCACGACTGAATTCTATTTTTAACATAATTTTTTCCTTTGGAGTTTCCGTTTCCAGTACAAATTCAGATTCAACAACATCCGTTGAGTTTGGCATGTTGGCGGTATTTGTGTTTTCCATTTCAACAAAGTTTTCAGCTTCAGCGTTGTCGGTAAGGGATAGATAACAACCATCTATGGTAAGTCCTGCATCATGTTGTATCCATAGAAGAATACCTTTTACACTTCCGCTTGGGGGGACAATGGTATATCTTGCCACACCCTTTAAAACTTGCGTAGAAACTGTATTTTTGTTTAAAGTAAGTGTTTGGCTTGTTTTAAAATCATAGGAATCAATTGCCTCAATCGCAATCGTATTCTCGCCACTTTTTAATTGTCCTAGCTCTAACTCGAACTCCCAATTACCGTCAGAGCCATCATATGCCTGTACGAAGTTACCACCATTGATACGATATCCAACTTTCATATCGTTTCCATCGGCATCTTCGCACGTTCCGCTGATTGTGAATTTATCTGAGTCTATGATACAGGCAGATGCGTCAAATTCGTTTACAACCAGACTCGGCGCACGGTTTGGAACAACATAGAATGTACGCGTTTGTATTATAGATTTACCACCTTGATTATCCTCTGCCCAGACACTTAACGTATAAGCATTCCCATCTGTCAAAACATCTGTTATAGCGGTTTCTCCGTCAAGGATTTTTCCGCCTTTAAACACAAGCGATTTGTTAAAAGGAATCGTATTAGAACCGTCCGACACAGCCGCAGTCAATGCCTTCTCTACAGATTCAGCGATTTTATACTTAACCGTAACTACATTCCCACTGTCTGTATCTGTTGCCGTTCCCGCAACAGTGATTGTGTCCGCTTCGTATAGTGTAAGATTGTTTGCAGTAGTTAATGTAACGGTTGGAACTTTGTTTGCCAGTCCTTTGCGAACATACCAATTACCATCTGAATTTCGAGCATTGTTAGAATAGGCATTATATGCAGCTGTTACTGTACCTACGTAAGAGCCTTTGGAATAGCTTGTAGTGGTTGTGGTTATTTCAGAACCTCTTACATACCAATTACCATCAGAGTTTTTGGCATTATTAGTATATTGGCTATAAGTACCAGACACTGTTCCTATTAATGAACCACAACTTTCTATTGTTCTAACACTACTGATGCCTGTAAGTATTAGACCGATAGAACTACTATGAGATGGTTGACTTAAAAATTCTAAAGAACCCCTTTTTGTAAGAGTATATCCTATAGGATAGTGTTGTTTAAATTCTTCTTTTGCCCAAGATTCATATCCAGTTATCCTATAATCTCTTTCATATGCTGTAGAAACATTGTATTTACTCCAATTATATCTACCTGTACCAACTGTGCTGGTACTGCTATTTGCCTTATATATCTCCCAAATATATAAATCCGCCATGTTACTCCACCACCTTTTCTATAGAAAATAATTCAAACGCACCAAACTGCATGACTCCATCTGACTCTGCCACACTGCTCCGACACACCTTTGCACCTTTTACATATGCGTTTGTAAGTGCAGTAAGTAATGTTATTGTGTTTTCTGTTGTATTTATAGAAGCAATCTGCACATGCTCCATGTTTGTTCCGTCAAATATCGTAATTTCTGTTAATTCCTTAAAGCCTGTCACACTAGCTGCTTTTAATACTGTTGTACCAGCTTCAACCGCTTCGGTTAAATCCGTTCGAGTGTTGTCCTTCACAAATCGTGTGTTTGGTTCACCAGAAAAATCATCAAAAAAAGCACCGCTGCTAGATGGTACTCGATCTGTCATTTCCAGTTGGAGTTGTAGGCGTTTTATTGCGTTATCAGTTACAACTAACCATTTATGTGAGTTTAAAATTCCTTTCTCGATATTGTTCATTCTTTCAGCTGTAATTCTTGTGCCCTCTTCAATTGTTTGCCATTCCGTGTTACCAAAAATATCAGTTATGATATTTCCGTTTTCGTCCATTTTCGCAATTGGTCTGCCATCGTCGCCGATGTCAACAATTTCATCTTCCCATATTGTTGGGTCGTAATTTCTAACAATCTTTATAATTCCCATTACTGAACGACACCACCTTTTATAGAAATATTTATGTCAATGACGATCATTAATCCATCTTCTGTTTTCGCAATATTTGAATCACTTATATATAAATCACGTCTTGCACTGTCAATTAGACGTGCGTTTGTAACATGCCCAGCCCCGCTATCAAGGAGTATAAATTTTCGAACCTTACCATTTTCAATTTTTGTTCGATAGATTTCATAATCCTTCTCAACACCATCTATCGTAAGTACTGCTTTATGTGTCAAATTACTTGTGAAATTTGTAATTTGATCAAGAAGCAATCGTTTAACTTCAACTGCCATTTTATCTACCTGCTTTCGTTCGTCCACAAATCTTACGTGGTAATTTAATATTTAAATCACTTGCAATAAAAGAAAAATAATTTGTAAAAGCCTTTCCTTTGATTGTTTGTGTTTCTGCAACATTTGTGATTGGTCTAGGAAGCCTTACATTGATATCTCTTGCTTCTATTCCAATGTGTACATCAAGCCTTTTTCCTTTGACCCAATGACATTTTGCTCGATTGCATATTGGGTAAGGAACAATGTAATGCCTTTCGGTTGCTTCTATTTCAATGTCTATTTCAGGCATTTTGAAATAACTTTCAAACACAAGATTACAAGGAATAACTTCTTTCATCGTGTCTTGGTAAACTTTCCAGTCCAGCGGAGCAGCTTTGAATTCAACACTTAACGTGTACTCATTGTAGTTCAGCTTAATTTCAAAATTTCCCTCGCCAAACATGGTGTTCAGCATTTGGATCAGCGTTCGATGCGTATAGGGAAGATGCCGATTCAACAGCGTAAGAATCCGAAACTTACGAATCTCTAAAGTGTCGCTTGTCTTCGGATAAATGTTTAAAATCTTCTCCCAACGCTTCACACCATTTACGGTACTCTGCATAATAAACTGATCATCAAATACATCCTGCATCGACCGCCATGTTAAATTGAATTCGGGATTCTCGGTATTTGTAATCTCCTTAAACTCAGCTACATCATGCAGCACATTCGGAAGGTATTGGATTAAATCAACCGTTCTGTTCATGGTGCAGCACCCGAACTTTCCGTAACTTCCCCTAAGATCGGGATCACTTCGCCATCCAGTATTAGATTCTCGGAATTGCCATTTAATTTGGTATCATGTACATCCAACACACCACTTACATTTAAAATTCTTGCTTCCATCTGAATAATCCGCACAATGGTTTGTTCCTTATCTGCCCAAGTCTTGCGTAGCTCTTGCAGATAGCTTTCCAGAATTTCTTCAATTTGTACTTTTAAAGTATCAAAATCATACCCTGCATCATAAATAATTGTTAAACCAACATGAACTGCCTGCTCCTGAACAGAAACGACTGTTACGGTATGCCCGATTGGCGCAACACCCAAGCCTTCTCCCTGATTCGAAATCGGATCAACAGTTGTTTGTACAAAATCAACCAGTTCTTGTGTTGGTGTTCGATAATCAGAATTGATAATAACCAATTTCACTGTGCCGCCGCCGTTCCATACAGGGTAAACCTTCACACCCCCAACACCTTGTATAGCATCCACTTTTTCCTTATAGTCTGCAATATTTCCGCCATATGCCTTCGCATTCAGTGAATCAAAGTACCGCTGCCGAAAATGCTCCGTTTCCTCCTCATCCTCTCCGGGGATCAGAAGCTCCGTCAGCTCCGCACTCGTCAGCCCTGCCACATATTCAATCGGTGTAATTCTTCCAAAATATTTATTTCCAATCACACCGACTGTTTCACACTGTAACTTATACTCATGTTCTGTTTCTCCTTCGATTTTTTCCGTTACAACATAGTTCAGATCGTCCAGAGAGAACCTTGTGCCAATCTGTACCGCACAATTAAACGCACCGCGTAAAAATGCATAATTGGCAGGATATACCGTCAAGCCTCTTTCGCTCGCTCTGCGAATCAAATATTCTCGGCTTGCCGTATCCGCAAAGGTCTCATTCAAAATCACATCCAGTTCGATATACATCTGCGCCAGCTCCACGGCTGCGGGCGCAAGTGCATCATAAATAATGCTGCCCTCACGCTTATCGATATTGTTCGGCACCCGATCCATCATGCGTTCCAAAATCACATCAAATGTAATATGTTCATACATCAGATTTTCACCACTTTCTGTGCATCAAGCGAGCCAAAAATCGTATGGACGGTAAAATAAATAGACAGCTCTCCTTTTTTCTTAATTTCATAAGAAAAGCTGTCCACTAAATCAATGCGGTCATCCCACTCCAAGGCTTCCTTGATACGCTGCTTTGCGACCGGATAGGCATAAGAAATGGCTCTGCCAAATAAATCAGCAAGCTCTATGCCGTAATCCCAGCTATATATTACATGCTGATAGCGTTCGATATTCAAGATTAAAAACACAGCTTGCTTCATGGCTTCGATATGATCCGTATAATTTCGCACATTGTTTTCTTTTTCGAAATCATACTTATGCGTATAAGTCGGCATTTCTTCTGTTTCTAATTCTTCATTTAACATTTCTACCTTTGGAATCATAGCCATTGCCCCTTTACAATTGGATCATTAATTCTATCCAATACAATAAATTGTTGCCCGCCTTGGAGTTGCAATAGAATTACTTTTTCCCCCATTTTCAAACCATTGTGAATCAGAAATTTTTTTCTGCCTTTATAATCGTGGTCATGAGATTCATATTCAGCATAGCCACTTCCTCCCGAACGTGGTTCTGTTGCATGAGAAACACTCATATCCACATAATAATCTCTTACAAGATGTGTCAAAATCAAATGTTCGTGTTCTTCCTCAAGTAATAGCTTTTGTTCCACCTCGATTTTGAGCGGTTTTTCTTGTTTCACAATCCCAAATCGTATCGAAACAGGTTTTCCTTCTCCGACACTTTCGCTGGCAATTTTTTTAATTAACTCGACCATACTAGGCACTAAAATCACCTCCGATAAGCGTTAAATCCATGTTGTGCTGGTTATTGGAAAATGTATGCTTCGCTTTTTCTATCACAAGGTAATTCTGCAGCTTCTGGTCGGCAAATTTCAAAGACACCACAATACTTGCACCGGCACGGGCAGCTACATCGCCTAAGCAGCCTTTCAGCGAAAGTGTTCTTATAGGCGTGTTATACAATCCCAACAGTGCATTTGCCTTTTGCGCACCGTTCTCTTTGCCTTCGATTGTGTCAAAGTATTGCAGAACACCCCAAGCGTTTATATTCGCACCGCTTTGTGCAATAAACACATCACGTTTACCTGTTTTCTCGTTTTCGTAAATCAGCTTAATCTTGTTGTAAGTTTCCCCATCAATGCTTGTTTGGTAGTCAAAGTTCTCTGCCGTTTCATTCGCCATGACAATTTTGGTTTTCATAGATTCGATGTTTTTAAGCGTAAGCTTGCCGAAATCATCATACAGAACATACATCTTGCCTGTGTTGTCTAAGGTTAAATCCAAAGCATTGTAAATCATATCAAAAAGTGTCTTGTTGTCCTCAATGCGACTTTTGATCGTATAGCTCGTATTTTCGACACTTCCTGTTTTTAATCCAAAATCACTTGCCAACATTTTTATAATGTCGCTTGCTTTTTTGTTTTTAAAAACGTATGTGTCCTTGTTTTTCAAATAGCGCATTTGGTCATAGGCGGTAACATTTACTGTCCTGTCCTTATCGCGTTTTATGATAAAGATAAATCCAAAAAAAACATTCTTTTTGTTCCATTTCATGCGTACAGCGCTTCCTTCGCTGATATTCAAATTGCCATCATCGAACAGTTTAAAAGTCAACTTACCAGGGACACCTTTTCGTTCCGTGTCCCAAGTCACACCGTCCTCAACCAGCGGCTGTACTAAGCCTTTCTTCGTTTCTATAATTAGTTCAATCAAACTTGATCACCTGCCCCGGATAGATTAAATGCGGATTTTTGATGTTGTTCTTTCTGGCAATCTCCCAACATTTCGTTGGATCATCCAACTTCGCCTTACAGATATCCCACAGCGTATCTCCCTCTTTTACTGTGTAAGTTTTTGGTTTCGTTTTTGTGGTTTGTCGTTTCTGCTTAACCGAAGCCTTTTTCTTGGTTGTCCCTGCACTTTTTGCGACCTTCAGCGTCTTTGTCCCATAATCTCTGTACTGCTTAAAATTCAACGACACCCAAATATCATTGTTCTGTTCCGCATCCTCTTTGATTGTGTAATCCTCAAGGCTTACATTCATGCTTGTATCAAACAAAAATTCATTGGCACGCATACGGTTAATAAGCAACAAAAACGGTTTATTATCTGTTTTTAGTTTTTCGAATTTCTCCAAGAAAAAAGAAGGCGGCTGAAAGCCCTCTTCAAATATTGCAAAAGCATATTCCTGTGCAGGTAACAAAACATCAAATTTAATTTCTGTTAGACCTGCAGTTTTCAGAATATTGACTTCACCTTCGTTAATTAGATTGACGGTTTTATTTTGATTCTTGATTTTCATTTCCAGTTTGCTTGGTGCAATCGGAAGAAGAGCACCATCAATATAAAATTTATACATTATTTATGTTCCCCCTCCGATGAAATAGCAACCTCTTCAGCGATCTTTTCTCCTAAACCATCGAATATACCATCAAGATCCAATTCAGAGTTAATGTTATTGTGATTTACCATTTCAACATTTACCTGTGCAGTCGTAAAACGATTTATTACCTCACGCTCTGCGATGTTACGCATATATTTTAAATCCTCTTCAGCAATTTCGATTGAATCCCTCATTGCACCTGTGTTTCCTGCCGTGTTGCCTGTGTTGTTTGCGATGTTGTTTAAAAGATTGTCATAGTTTGTGTAGTTGGGAATCTCTATTTTATCCTTGTTGATTTTATTTTTATCTTTTGCCACATTATTTTCTCGCATCATATTTATTTGAGTTAAACGATTTTGTTCCTTGGTTGCTGCATCTAAACGCATCTTGTTGATTTTATTTTTTCTATCCAGTTCAATGGCTTCAAGTTCTTTTTGATATCTGGAAATCTCGTTCTCACGCATTCTTTGATTCGCTTGGTTTTTAATCTCTGCATTCGTTCCAAAGGTTACATGATCAATCAGTTCAATTGAGGTAGGCAAAATATGATTTGCCATATTAATTAATCCATTAATCATATCAATTGCACCGTTTACAAACTGCTGCATAATCATTAAGCCATCTGCCTTTAAATTTCCAAGCCCATTCAAAATACCATTCCATACAATATCACAAAATAAACCTAACTCTCCAAACAAATTCATGATGTTGTAAATCATAGACATAAACCATATTTTGACATTGTCTGTAGACGTTTTTAAAAAGTTTATAAAAATCGCCCAAGCAATTTGTATGCCTCCAACTGACTGCACCCATCTTGCAATGAAAAAAATAACAACACCAATGGCAAGAGCTACCCAAAGAAGCGGATTAGCCAAAAGCGAGAGATTCAAACCCCACATTGCCCCTGTTGCAATACGAACAGCGGCTGCATACAGTAATTTATATGCCGCTACTGTACCAAGTATCATGTAGTAAGCAGTAAAAGCACCAACAATCCCCCATATGACCGCTTCGATTGTTGTCCAATGCGTGGAAAAAATATTATAAATTAGAACAATCCAATCATAAACAAGAGCTACTACCGCTAAAAACACATCAAAAATTCCGGAAACAATTGGCTTAATTCCTGCCCATTTACTGGCAAAAAATCCATAAATGGACGTAACCCAAGAAAATATATAAACAAGTCCTTGTCCAAGAATTGCAATTTTTTCCGTCACACTTTGTATCATGTTCTTAAACTCTTGACTGTTTGCCAGTTTTCCGAGTTGTTCCCAAACGGGATTTAATGCGCGAACAGCTTCATTTTTAAAGGTTGTCCAAACTTGTCCAAATGTCATTGGCATACGATCAAACTTCTTGTTGGTTTCTTCGACACTCGCAAACATTGCGTTCTTCACAACCTCCGCGGTCAGCTGCCCTTCAGAGGCCATGCTGCGTATCTTCCCGATACTTACATCAAGATAATCCGCAATCGATTGAATAATGTTTGGTGCAGCTTCAAAGACAGAGTTCAATTCCTCGCCTCGTAATACACCAGACGCCAACCCTTGCGATAATTGAAGCGTAGCACTGGATATTTCTTCTTGTGTTGCGCCGGCAATTTGGAAGCGTTTATTTAAGGTTTCCGCAAACGCAATGACTTCCTTGTTATTACTAAATGCATCTCCTGCGTTCATCGCCATACGGTTTACCAAATTCGCCGTGTCAAAGTAGTCTGATGTTGAGCGCTGCGCTGCATCAAAAATCATCTGATCCAGCTGTTCGCTCGTTTGACTTCCATCATTAATTAAATCTAGTTTGGCTTTTACATTCGTGACCTTATCGGAAATTTCAATGCCAGCTTTGATGGTTTCAAACCCTGCATAAGCACTTGCGATTGCCATCACTTTTTGTAACATCCCACCAAAAGCATTTGTGCCATCCCGTATTTTATTGTTAAAATTCCCTTGTTCATGGGAAAGCCTTTGAATCTGATCCTCCATTCTGACATAAGCACGTTCAAATTCCATCAACTGCGTTTTTGCGTGGCTAAGCGTATTCAAATGTATCGGCGTGTTCATATCACGCTGCAATTCATCAAATACACTTAATACAGAATCAACCGCATTCGCCATTGTTCGAAAAGCAGGCGTCATTCCATCATAAATTTGAAGGGCAGTTTTAATCGTTGCCATTTTACCCCCCCCTTTTTTTTAGATAATAAAAAGCCACCTGCTGCTTAAGCAAGTGACTCAAGGCAACCCTTTATATCATTCATTTTTTGAATTGTTTCTTTGTATATCACTTTTTATTGATTTTTGCAGCTTCTTTCTTTTCATAAGCAATCCTTTTTTCAATGCACGCAATAATAAACGATTTTTCATATATGCACATTTCCAAATATTCCTTTGGTCGAATTCCAAGCTTATGAAGGCAATAGTAAGCGATATTGGCTTCACTATCACCTTCATCAATTAGTTTTTTGCTTGTTCCACCAAGTCTTGCGTTGTTGTATCAAATCCATTGGTTTCTTGAACTTTCTCAAGATAATTGGCATATTCACCTGATGTCAACATTTCTTTCAATAATTCATCAGCGCCCATTATACCATATGAATTTTGAAGTTCTGCGTCATTCAAATTCGGATAAACTGTACACCTTGCTGCCAATTTTCCTAAGTATTTGTCATGATTCACTTCAGATTGGAACATATTTTTTCTCCCCGGTACAGGAACTTTTCTTGTACACTCTTTGCGCAGTGCTTCGTTTTCGGCTTCAGTTATGGCTTGGATTTCCCATTCCATTGGATTCTTATCCTCATCCAAAAACCGTTTTGACACTACATATTTTTCATTTTCTGCTTTCAACGCATTCTGACTAAAAAAAGCACTTAATCCACTCATTTATTTTTCCTCCTTAATTTAACATTCCTTCAAGCAATGCGAATTTCTCCGGAATCTCGAAATCTTCAAATGTGAAATCCATATCCTCTTCAAGAAACTCTCCGTCTGCATCAAATTTCGCAAGGATACCCCCGTCAATCGTACAGTCTTTCAAAATAACTGTCTGTCTGCCGGCTGCACTGTTTGGATCGTAATTTGTAATTGCGATATCAAAGTAAATGATTTTTCCTGTCTTTTTATATGCCAGCATCATTTCTCTAAAGATAGACGTATTCATGTAGAAAGTAGCAGAGCCGCTCCCTTTCCAATTTACTGAACGGTTCGCCTTTCCCGTTCTTCCTAAAATACCTATCTGTGTTTTTTCGATTTCGAAGTTCGCTTCTAAATTCTTTGCCTGCATGAAATTGTAACGATTTCCATCTGTCGTTACATAGCACTCTGCCAAAGACGCATGTAAAGCATCCTTAGCGTGCATGGTGATGTTGTTTGTATACCCATCCATTCTTTATTCCTCCTATTCTACAACAACAGTCATATAAAGTTTTTGCATTGCCACGACCGGCGTGACCGGGTTTGTGACAACAACCGCATCTTTTCTGTCACCTTTTTCGACAATAATGTCTTCAGGTGTCACATTTTCAATCGCTTGGATTTTTTCCATTTCCTGATTGTATTTCACAAGGTCATTCCAAAACGCAATGCGACCCGCATCATTGTTTTGCACTTTACCCAGATAACGCGTATTGAATAAAACTGCGATGTCATTCCCAATCTGATCTAAAATGCGAATAACTTGATTACTTGTAAAATCCTCATTTTTATCTACAGTAGTAGAAACAAAAGAGTTCACATCATCCAACACTCGCACATCTTCGCCAACCATATGGAACATGAACTTTCCGTCTTTGATTGCTTTTTCTAGTGCCGATTGTTTATAGTCCGTTCCGATGGTATATTCGCCATCATAAACCTTGTTGGTATTTGATTTATTTACCAAACATCCTGCACTTGCACCTGTTACCCAGTAGACAAGATTTTCCGCATTCGCATCCAAAAGCGGATTGGTCAGGCAAATAACTCCTTCATAATCAGGTTTTTTAGTAGTAGAATGAATAACCGTTTGAAACTTCGCACCAACTTCATCACGCATCCGCTTTGTGAATTGAACAAATAAATCAATGATGCCAGAATCAGCAGAAGGGCAACCCATTGTATTAAAGCTAAACGATTCTGCCTTATCCAAGTAATCTTGATATTCAGCAGCGGTTACATCTGCTTTATTTGTACCACCTGTTAAATTCATGCCTGCCGTTGCTTGTAGTACGGCTTCTCTTTTCCATATAACAAAATGATTGTCTTTCAATTCTGCAATACTTGCGACCGTTTGAAAGTCTGCTTTATAGCTACCAACCATTGTTGTTATCTCAAAATGGTCTACCGTGTCCAAGCTCTCTTGAACAATAATTGTAATATCGTTTCCTCGTGTCCCTGAATATTTTGCGGTTGCCAAATCACAGCTTGCTTTTGTACCACCACCGTTTAATCGGTAACAATACACTGTCTTTGCATACTTAAAAATTTCACGCAAATTCTTCATTTTTTCATGCGTGTATTCATAGCCGAACACTTCCATAGAATCTTTTTGAAAATCTGCATTATCGACCCGAAACACTTCTCCGACAATGCCCCAATCTAACAAAATCGGTACAGTCGCATAACCTCTATCAGATAATGTCGCAGTCGCCCGTGCTTTTGAAACGAAATTAATATAAGCCCCTGGCAGCACCTTATTTTGTACTAAGAAAGTACCTCCACCTAATGCCATCTAATTCACCTTCCTTGCTAAAGATTTTTTTAAGATAGATTCGACTTGTTTAAGCGTGTATGACATGCCTTCTTCAAGTACCACGTTCAACAAGTCCTTTCGTTCTTTGAATTTGTTGCTGTTTACTATCTGTTCTTTTGTAAACATTGCTTCGTGTACCTCTACTTGTTCATTGTCCATGTTTTTAACGTCGCCCTTTCCACATTTAATTTTTCCATATACACATCTGGCTCGGTTTGTCTGTAAACAAACACTTTGTAATCCACAAAGAAATGCAAGACCCCGTCAATAATTTCAAAATTCATTTCGCTACCTTGTAAGATTTGTTCCTCAAGTTGCAAAACTTCAAGCAGCGGATACAACAAATCGCCCATTTCATACATTTGTTCATTTTGTTCTTCATTCTTTTCTGAAAAGAAATGCACATCCAATGAAATCGTTCGCAAATATCTTTTGCCAATCATCTTTTGCTTGCTATTCGTGTTAATTACTGCAAGAAAAAAACAAGGCGCTTGAAAGCCCTGTTTAATCTCTTCTCCATATACTTTATAATCAGGAAATTGTTTTTTTAATGCCTTGGTCATTGCGATCCTGATTTGATTGGTAATTGATGCAGCCATCACTTCAACCTACTTTCAAGAAACTTTTTCATGCGATGTTCAATGATTCTTGGCATTTCTTCTTGAATTTGTTGTGTGGAAACCTTTAACATAAACCGACCTAGCTTTTTCTTTCCTGGCTCACCTACATACATACCTGTCTTTGCATTCTTATCATAAACAAACATATTACCAACCCAATACCCAGGGACAAAATGGCTTTCAAACCCATACTCGATGAAGCTTGCATACTCCGCTTTGTTTTCAACAATTACTTCATATAGACTGCCAACTTGCCTAATTGCATCAATCTGCCAGGCATCACGAAGCCTACCTGTTGCTACTGGTGTTTTCCTTTTTACCTCTGCTATCATACGCTTTGCAATTTCAATTAAACATTCACGAATGAGTTCTTCTCGCTCAGCTCCCTTTTCTAACTTCTGGAGTTCCCTTTTAAACTTTTGTAAGCCTTTAATATCTATCCTTGCCCTAAGCATTTCCTTTACGCTCCAAACTCACTTCTTGATGGCGATGGTAAATGAACGGTTCACCAGCTACATAAGTTTGGGCATGATGTGTACGATATACATCGATTACATCGCCCTGCTTGATTTTAAAAACTGGTGATAGAAACAACTTCGTTTCATAGGAAATTCGATTGGTGGAATCAGATTGATTGTTTGAACCTAGCGTTTTCTGCGAAATACGACAAGGGACATTTTCATAGACGGTTGCCAATGCCATTCTTGTTTCTCCTGAATCCATTTCAATTTCTCCATAACGCTTCACTGTACATAAATCTGTATACATTCTCATATTGCTTTTACCTTTCGATACCGATTTAATTGCTTTATTAATTCTCCTGAAAATGTGGTTGAGGCGTAAGTATAACTTGTGTCGCCCATCTTTTCAGATACAACTCCATGTTTATCTTCATATGAAGAAACAGCCAATTGCTCAATTAGTGAGGCAGCTGTTTCTGGAATATCCTTGCGGTTGCAGTAATTTAAGAAAAAATCTTTGGCATCTTGGATTTTCAAACACAAAAGAGCGTCCTGCGTTTCATCTTGAATTGGGATATTCAAACGAATTTTGACGTGTTCAAGTAAAATTTGTTCATTCATTACAATGCCTCTTTCACGTTCGCAAAGATTCCTGAAACTTTGTCTTCTGGAATCCACAAGTCATGATATTTTCGATAATCAATACGCCAAGCGTGGGCATCTTGGTTCGTTTGTGGATCGAAAATACGTGGCGTATCGGTTTTACTTACTGCAATAGGGGCGTCTTGTGCTGTAATCAACCAATTGACAGTTTTTGCTGTTGGATCAGATTCAAAGCCACCTGCTTCTTCATCTTCCGTTTTTCCATCATTAAATTTAAACGCTGTTTTCAAACGTGCAGATGGCGCAAACATAATTGGTATACCATCAATCGCTTTGATTTTTGTAGAAATGCCACCTTGCTTGAAATCAACCACATCAATTCGCTTTTGAAGTTTTTCACTTGCATTCAAAATAACGCCAACTGTGAATGGCATTGTAATAATGAGCTGAACACCATCCCCGATTTTGTCTTGAACGGTCGCAATGTCATAAAGCAACTTGTTTAAAATCGTTGAATCAGCTGGTGTGTATCCACCTGAAGCTACTTTCTTTGTGATTGCCGTAGAAGCAATTTTCCCATATCGGTAGGCATCGACTTCTGGAATCACACGAGTTTTTTGGAATTTCCCCATTACACTCCCAGCAGTCACAACAAAATTTGTTTCGTCTACATCCATGGCATCAATTTGAAATTTACGTCCACGGTCTTGTGTCAATGTATGGGTTTCCCAAGTCAGTGAAACTGAACCTTTGACATAGCCATTCTCACGATCATAATCTGCTAAGCCATCCATAAGTACACTTGGAATTTTAATTTCATTCCCACCGCTATACTTCACCATTTTTGAGTTCGGCTCCATCCATCCCGTTGTAGAACCTTGAATCATTTGTAAATCCAATTCTTCTTGAAAAATTTGTGCATACGCTAAAGTATTTGCCATCTTACATTCCTCCTAATGCGTTTTTGAATTGTGAACGAATATCATCCGTTTTTGTTCCAGTTGTGCCTGTTCCAGTCGTTGGTGTTTTCCCAGCCAGTCGTGTTTCAACCGCCTTTTGAACCGCCTCGTCAAATACTGTTTTGAACGTATCAATATTTTTCTTTGTTTCATCCGCATCTTTTCCAATGACCAGTCCAAGAACAGAGTCAGGTATTTGTTTCTCTGAAAGTAATTTGGCAGTTTCTGCCTCTAGCTCACGTTTCGCAACTGCAGCCTCACGTTCTTCCAATGCAGCAATCCGTTTCTGTTCTTCATGTGCGAGCTTCTCTTCTTTACTTAATTTTGCGAGCTTCTCTGCTTCAGATTTTGCATCTTCTAATTTTTGTGTCCATGCAGTTTCAGCTTCAGCCAGCTTGTCCGCAATCAGCCTTTGTACATCCGCATCCGTATACATTTTTTCCGTTTGACCAGCTCCATCATTTTCAGGTGGAGTACCTCCTTCATTAAAAAATTGGATTTGCAGTGGTAAAAACGGTAATAATTGATTTTCCATTTTTATTCTCCTTTCATTTCATCTTGCAATGCACTTTCATAACCTTGCAGATTATTAGATTGATAAATTACACATTAAAAATAAAAAAGCCCTTAAATCGCAATTTAAAGACAAATAAAAAACACCTACATTTTATTTAAGCAAGGTGTCTTCTAGTTATTCTGATTACAAATTTGGTCATATAACATTTGTAGTTCTAAACCAAAATGTGTTAATTCATAATTCTTATCCATTCCATCATATTGAATTACATCATCAATTGCATCCAGCAAATCGTTTACATTTCCTGATTGCAGTAATTTATCCGCATTCGGAATGTATTTGTTTAAAAGTTCAGTTTGTACTTTGTCAACAATAATCATTTTAACCATCCTTCCTTGATGAATATGGATTAACTTGAATTAGTATTCCCGTATCTGGGTTAACCGAAACTGAACAAGTATTATCCAGACTAAACCTTTGACTCCTCCCATTCTTCAGCTCTCTAATAGCTGTAACTCTGGTCGGAGAAGTTATTGCACTAATTATATTATCAATTGGTACACCACTTCTTTTTTGTACAACTGATCCAATCACTCTTGCAATAAAATGCTTGGATTTCCCTGTGATTTGTATACCATTTGAAGTAGTTAGACCAATCAGCTTCTCATCAATTTCCTTTGAAACACTTTTATATAAATTAAAACTTGCAAGCGAAGTGAGCTCCTCACGTTTAATGGATTTTACATAATCTTGAAACAAGCCCCATTCATCACCATCATTATACTTCATTTCCTGAAATTCATCGAATGTTCTTGGTGCATTTTTTCCAAGAATCTCTTGATATCTCGCATATTTCTTCTCATCCGCATACCGATTTTTGATTTTCTTTTCTAACAAAAGATATTCTGGATTCGTTTTGACATATTTTTCATACCATTCTTCATATTTCATGCTTGCAGGTACTTCATAATATTCCCTGTCCACATCTTTTGCCAGTCGCTTTTCTTCAATCCCTTCAGTTTCATCAACCACTGGAATGGTCGAGCTTCGACAATGTGGATGCATCGGCGGATAATTCAATCCAACCTGTGCTTGATTCCGTGGATATTTCTTTCCATCCAGATGCCTGCAAGTTTGGCTGGTCAATAAATCAAGTGTCGCAAGAAATTCATATTCTTCTACATCCAATTCTTTATAAGATTGCAACGTTGCTTGATTGGCAACATAACAGGTTTCTGTCCGAATCAATCTGCCTGCTTGTCGCAAACTGACATCCATCTGTTCAGCAAGTTGCTTAGTCATCCGAGCGTTTGAATACCCCATCAACATCCCTTTTCGCAAAATTTCTTCTACCGTTTTCCCCAATTCTTTTTTTCGTTTCCAAATTCGGTCACTATAATTCGCACCACTCCATGCGGTTGTAATAGCTGATTCAATCACATCTGGTGCAAGATAATATGTGCCTGCCCCATAACCGACCAGCTGATTCAAATTAAAAATTCCGTGATAATATTCTTCCTCAAACGTATGCCACAACACTCGCGTTACATACGCTTCTTCCAATTCAAAAAGAATCTCCAAACGTTTCTCGATTTGTTTTTGTAACAACTTCAATCGTCTTTTCTCGTAATCTTTTATATCGCCATCCCGTAATAAATTCCGAATATCTTTGATTGCTTGTTTATAATCTCTTTTCAACATTCGAATCCGTTCTTCGGTGAAATTGTAGACACGTCCCAAATCTGCCAGTTTACGCTTTAGCCAATATTCCTCATGAGTTTGTGACATATTCATCTACCTTATCCATATCAATATTACCGATATTGTCATAGTCATCTGTTTTAACCTGCTCATTACGAATCTTTTCCATCTCATCTTGTACATCATCAACGAATGGCAATAAAGAAAGAATTGTTTCTCTACTCATAATGCCATTTAACGTATAGGCAATATCAGCCAACTCTTTTACGTTGTCCGTCATGTTCCGATCGAATAAAACGCTGATATCATGCGCATCGTAAGAACGATTGAATTTTGCATTCAATTGATCAGTGATTAAGCGAAGTTTCTTTAAAAAAGCAGGCAAAAATTTATTTTCCTTAATTGCTGCCAACTGTTCAAGTCCGATTAGCTTATACCGAATCGCAACACCGCTAAGATTCCCTGAAAAACTTTCGTCTGTAAGTGCTGGAACTTGTGCGTAAAAAAAGATATTTTCATATAAACGATTTTTATAATTTTCAACCGCTGTATCATTGATTTGTTTAATAAGCCACTGCGCTTGACCTTTTTCCTCTAAACATAAAATTCGTTCTTGCTTTAATGTTTTTAAGGCTTTACTTTCCCCTTTTTCATCTTTGTCATTTCCGTTTACAATCTCATCCGCCCCTACAACTACAAGATATGCATCCGTAAAATACTCAAAGTCATTTGCAGTATCCGACTGAGCTTTATCGTATGCATCGATCAATGTAATAATATCCTCGTAATCTGACTTTTGTTCCTCATTGTTTCTATAGATAACAATTGGAACATCGTTGAAGTTATGTGGTTCTCTGTCCTTTTCTTCAAAATCTTTATTGAGGTCTGTTCGGGTATATTCAATGATTTCTTTGGTTGTATAAACTGCTGCATGATATGTTTTCTTATCTGTCGATAAATCATCACTTTCCCAAATTCGGATTGCAAACTCAAGAAATTCCGTAACAGCCGTTGAGTAAACAGGGATGATTTCATGCGCCGCAAACTTTTTGAAACGTACTTCGCTTTGTTCATCCATATACAACAGTTCAAATGAAATTCCGCATTTTGACATTTCTTTTGCGACTTCAAAATTCACATCTGAAAGATTATTACGAGTAAGCACATCTGTAAGTCTTTCTTTGTACTCCAAATCTTCTATTTCCAACCGTAAACCCGATCCCATAAAAAAAGACGTTGCCATATTCGTAATATACTTAGCAAAGCCATGTGCAAGACGGTTATTTGGTTTCTCTGACGGAATCTTTCGGTTTAAAATATTATTTTTTACGTTGTAGTAAGCATTTAAATGTTCAAACCTTGCAAGTTCATTCGCTCGAAATTTATCTACAATTTTTGTTATGAGTGTTGCTGTGAGTTCCGTTTCTTTTTCAACTTTAAACATTTCTCCACCCCCTTATAATCCGAATGTACGACGACTTAACACCATTGCCTTTCTTCTGCCTTTCACATCACCATTTACAAACTCAACTAAGCCTGTCAAACCATCAGGCGCATCATCATGCTCATTTTTTCCTTTGCGTTGATACTTTAAAATGTCTGAAGTAAATGCTTTATACTGTTTTTGCCAGCCGGCAGGCATAATCACCTGCTCCATTACATTTGTGGCATTGACAAGTATCCTCGTTTTCTTGTTTTTGGACTGATGAAACCATGTAATTCTGCATTTTCGATTCTTAAAGGATTCTTTTAAAATCCGTTCCACATTTCGGGCAAACCCACGCCCACCGTTATTCGATTCAATCAGGCACTCCCGAACATTGTATTCATGCAGCCTGCGCGCCGTTTCCTTCTCCGTCACTTCCATGCTTTCATCCGTGTAATAAATATCCAAAATATACGCCAGCTTATCAATGACCCCCGCAATCACCAACATCAGCTTATCCGCCCCGGTGTCTGCTGTGTCAATGTAGGCAATAATTCGTTCGAACTTATCAGAATCAACCACATCATAAGCTTTAAAATCACGGTACAATGCACCTGTTAAATCAACCGGCTCCTGCATATAGTTGGCAAGCCATATATGTTCATCCATCGTTTCTCTTTTGTTCAACAAATCATCTGTCGAATATAAATCCTCGCACAAGCTTCTTTCTTCTTTATCCAGTGCGGTCATCTTCAGTTCATAGCACTTGTCGGGAAACTCAGTCAATAGCTTCCCTGCCAAATCATCCGTTGCCCAGCGTGTCTGAATTATAATTTGAATCGCACCGTCCAGCATCCGAGAAGAGAAGGTATTTTTATAGAAATCCCAGTGCTTTTCCTTCATCCGCTCATTTGCGGCTTCCTCTGCGTTTTTGATCGGATCATCGATAATTGCGATATTGCCGCGCATCCCTGTGATGCTCCCGTCAAAGCTGGTTGCTAAATAACTCATATGTTCCCCTTCCAAGCTCCAAAGGTTCATGGCAGCGTCACCGTATTTGATTTTTACATCCGGAAAAAAGCTGTTCACTACAAAGTAATCATCTATCCCTCTGATTTCAGCATCCTCTATTGTATCGCGTACAGATTTCGCAAATCTGGTGGACAAGGTTTGATTATAAGATACGGTTATGATTTGATTTTTCTTTTGTTGCCCAAAAAGCCATGTTGCAAACATAATGGCTGAATAGGACTTCCCAAACCCTGGCGGTAAATTTAAAATTAAAATTGTGTAAGGTTCTCCTTTTTCGTTCAGCAGGCGCTTTTCATATAAGGCTTGCATGGTATCACAAATTTCACCTTGATAGGCTCTGTGCGGCATAAAAAAATCAGGATTCATTGCGTTGCAATAATCCCTGAAGCTTTTTTTTCCGTTTTTGATTATTTTTTCTCGGTCAATCTGCACACCATGTCTCTTTTTGCCTTCTAAATTTGTTTCCACTTGGTTAATAACATGGAGCAAAAAATCTGTGCTTTGATTTTTTTTCATGCGAATTTTTCACCGCCCTTTATTTTGCGTTGTATACGTTTTTTCGTGAATGATGATAAATTATACTCGCATTTTTATTGCAATGTTTTTAAACGCTTTTTAAACGCTTTTAAAAACATGTCAATCATATCTTCAAATCCAAATCTAAAATTGTGCATACTTCGCCATTCCGAATGTAAAAATACAATCAGATTTTTTATGTTATATGGTTTAACAGAAACTGCAAAGGAACGAATCAACTCTGCCTTTCTATTAAACTTTAGGGAAGAACCTTTATATCAAAGCGTATCCGCTTCGATAACTGATAAAGTAAACCTTTTCTTATCCCCGAAAAAATCTAATTCAACCATTGCTTTTCTTTGCCTTTTTTGATAATGAACCATTTTTAAATCCTGTAAACAAAAATTTATAAACCTTTGTTTACTGTCTATATAGAGCGGTTCAATTGGTTTTCCATTATTTGCAAGAAATCGAATATATCTTTTATCTGCTTGGCTTAACTCAAGCGGCTCTCCGCCACCTACGAAAGCAATTGCGCCGACTGTATTTTTCGCAAGATAATAAAAAATTGGTGTCATTGGCATTTCCACAAATACATAACTTGGGATTAAAAGTCGTGGGACTGTATGCCACTTTTTCCTTCTTCTCTCCAGCCTGATTTGCTGCGGAACAAATCCTTTAATGCCGCGTTTCTCTAATTCTTTTAAAACCATTAATTCATAACCGGAACGAACAAATAACGCATACATATTGCTCACTCCTTCAGTGTTGTACGTTTCGATTCAAGGAACTTGTTCACTTGGCTGTATAGTTCTGGATTTTCTTTAGCCATTGCCTCAAACACAAGTGTTTTTACAGATTCCAAACCGGCATCCAAAATGTCTTTGTTTTTCAAATCAATATTGCTTTTATAACTTGCCGCACGAATCAAAGCACTGCCTTGTTTAATTAAATCAAGCGGATCAAGTGCTTTCCAATCCTCTTCCTTTGTGCGCTGAATTGCTTCCATCACCTGATGGCTTAAAAGCCGCAAAATCCCTTCTGTCGTATCCAAAGCTGGGTAGCGTTGGATTTCCTCCATAATCACACGGAAATTTTCTTGTGCCATTCGTAATGTCTCTAAAGAGGCATTCAAGTTGTTCGCATGCCGCCAAACGCTCGTTACGGATATATCATGTCCGCTTTGTTTAATGTAATCGGCAATCTCTTCGTACGTGAAATACGACTGCATCATTTGCTCTACGGTATCCTTTAAACTAGCTGGCAGCTTATCTATTTTGGAATGTTTTCTGTTGCGTTTTTTCTTACTCATAAACTTATACCTTCACAGCAGGATCAGAAATGTAATACATCGCAAGATCTATCCCTTTTTTTGTAAGCGTAACTTCACAGTCCCTATAAACTGCTTTTTCAGCTTCAGTGCATTTTTTCGTAGATTCATTACGAATTTTGATATAATCCGAACGATGCAAATAAATCAATGACTGCTCAAACTCTGTTTCATCCATTTCTGCCAAAGCAATTTGAACCGTTTCAAGATTGATCCATTTTCCTTTCAACACGTTAATCGTGCGAATCAAACGACCATTGTTTTGTCCAAATTCACCAGCAACAATTTTCTGCCGAATTTCTTTTTCATTCATTTGTTCACTCTCCAATCCATCATTATGTCCGTTATGCGTTCCAACTTATTGTCTATTTTTGCCATTTCCTTAAAAAAATCATTCTTATGAATGTAATTGATTTGCACGTCTTTTAAGTCTTTGTGTATCTCTTGCAGTTCTTCTTTTTTTACACATTCTTCTCGCAAGGTCTGCACATCTCGCTCACAATCATGAATTTCCGTTACAGTTTTCTTTAAAAAATATCCAATTACTGCAATTGCGCAAGTAACGATTAACCAAGCGGTTTCTGTAAATATACCCTCCATCATATTTCTCCTCAAAATAAAAAAGTATGGTTCTTAAATAAACCATACCCTCAATCTTTTGCAAGTTCCATTGAGATTTCTCGATGAAAGTTTCAAAAAAACTCCGCAATATTATCTGAATATTATGTCAAATCATATATACTTAGTTGACCTTTTTTTGTCAAAACATCTTCCATACTCATGTTTTTTGAAACAATCTCTCGGATTGTTCGTTCAGCAAGATTGTATTTTAACGCAAGCTCCCGATAATTATAGCCTGTAAACTCTCTTGCGATATGTTGTGCTCGGATTTCTTTTACAATCGTGTCCTTCTTTTGAATGTAGACACTATCACCACCAAAGTGCAAAACCATTTTTTTATAATTTTCAATACCGATTATTTCAGCTATCTCGTACTGATCACCTTTTAAATCGTCCAATTGAATCTGATCAAAAAACTTCATCCGCTATCGCCAACTTGTAATTTTCGTTCTACTGATTTTTTATAACGCTTCAATTGCTCAATTAAAATATTGCCCTGCTCAAACGTAAGCCACTTGAACGGATTTCTTACATCCACATCTACATAAAAATTTCGTTTGATTGCGCCGCACATTCTCTGCCCAACTGTTTGATCTCTCGGATTTAATTCAATAATCTCATACATCAATTTCCATGCTTTGCTTTGTTGTTTTTTGGTCATTTTTCCTGGAACATATTCAAGGGGATTCAGCTGCAGAAGAAAATGTTTTTCAAGACTTTTAAACTCTGATTCCGTTAAATCTCGAACGGATTCTTTTTGGGTTTCTGCATAAATAAACATATGGAAACGATCATTCTTGTCACCAGAATCAACCAATTGTAACTGGCTTCCAAGGGCATATAATCTTTTAATCTGTTCTTTTGTAATTTTATTCATACTGCTTTCCTCCTTTCTCGTTAATACTCCACCGTAATTTTCGGATTTTCCTCAACCACTACCGCACCGTCAATCAAATTCAACGCTTCTTGAATATCCGCCACATTGTCCTTGTCAATCGCCTTCATCAACCGCATAAAATTCTCATAAACGGCAGCTTCGTAGATAAAGTAGGCATACTCCTCTGCTTCCTGTTCACCCAAACCCGCAATTGCCATTAAATTTTTCTTGTCCGTTTTGAAGTTTGTTCCCTTCAGCTTTTTTAATAAAGCCGCCTTTGTTTTCTCGTCTGTTTCGATTTGATTTACAACATCCTGCACACGCATTTCCGAGTAATTCTTTAGCCACAAGCCCGACAGCATGCGTGTCGCGGCTGCATTGATTTTATACTTCGTTTCTTCCGTAACCACATCACTGTAAGCCGCACCGAAAACCTGTTTTAAAAAAGTCGGATAAACGGTTTTTAAAGACTGCGCCATCGTAGCCACAACCTTGCCGCCATGCCCAGCATACTCCACCGTTTTCAGCTTCGTATTTGCCAGATCCGTTTCCGCAGCTTTCAGAAAAAATCCTTCAATCTGTGCCGCCTCTTGCTTAAGCCGTTCCATTTCCTGCTTAATCTCAATCAGTCGGTCTACCTTCACAATCGCATCTCCGTTCATTGTCCTGCCTCCTGATAGATTTTTTGGGCACATACTTTACAAATGCATAACCCGCTTACTTCCTTCACATCCTCAATCCCTGCACACAAACGGCAGGTCGGCACATGCGGGCGCAGAACAATCTCTCCGTTTTTTACTTCCATATCTACCGCCATGCCTGCCATAAAACCTGCCTCAGCACGTGCATCTTTTGAGATTGTAATCGCATTGCCTTTCGTTATTTTCTTGTGTTTTAACATATCGCAGCCTCCTTCAATCTTTTCTTAACCTCTTCATATTTTTCACTTATTTCTGTACCCCTTCCGTCTGCATGCACGATTATAACAGTGCCATCATTCCGCTCAAATACAGCTAAAATCTGCGCTGTGTTAATCAAACATTTCCCTACATCCGGTGCAGTACATTCAATAAAAAGCATTTCTCTTCACTCCTTTTCTTTTCCTCACTCTGCATTTGTGGTTGCATTAAGGAAGTGGCAAAAATGCCACTACATAACAAATTCTAT
>ERZ1643251.1652-NODE-1652-length-24855-cov-6.205524_pt1 | contig 24855 bp, 37 predicted proteins | sample MGYA00579261_ERZ1643251 | MGnify/ENA primary metagenome ERZ1643251 (study PRJEB29033, sample SAMEA4952267) | chicken gut metagenome | biome: Broiler Chicken; feature: Gastrointestinal Tract; material: Caecum | place: Ireland | collected 2018 | study: Broiler... | reverse complement strand
TTGTAGGATAGTGTGTAGGTGAAAGCGGTGAAAGCATTAACGGACGTTTCGGCGAAGGAATATTCGTAATGCCTTCAAGTAATAAGCATGGATATTCTTTTGGAATTGGTCAAGACGCCTATAAAGTTCAGAGTAATGGAGGATTCGGTGGAGGCGCTGGAGGCGGAGTCTACGGTGGATTCGCTTAGTCTGATGGAAAAATAGGTGGTGGCGGCGGTTCTGGATGTAACTACAAGTTATACGATTATGAGTCAAGAAAGAATGGAGCTTTTACCCAAGGTAAAGCAGTTATAACTTATGTAGGAACCGTTGAGTCTCACATACTTGTGGATGTAGGTAACGGCGGAACTTTTAATGGGCAGTCAGGAACAATAGACTACAAATAGACGACTGGCTAGAGTTTCAGTTTGGTTAATCCTGTTGCAAATGCGGGATACACTTTTGTAGGTTGGCAGAAAATCAGTAATGATGTAGCTACTGACATCCACAGTCCACAGACTTCTGGTAATGTGATATTTGAAAATGATACAGTAACTTATAGAGCAATTTGGAAAGCTCCTTTAATTATAAATGCTACTCAACTTCCTGATTTTAGGCTCATGATTACTTTAAATCAGGACGATATGTACAATAAGTACTACAGAATAATGGAGTAGTATGACAATGGAAGTACTTGGAAGTTTATAAGCGCTACCGACTAGGGATTTGAAAGTCCTACCGCAAATAGGTAGTTTGGATATAACGGCGGAGTACAGTAGTTTGACGCTGATGTAGGTTACTATACATTTACTTGTACTGGAGCAAGCGGGAATGCTATAGGAGGCTACAAGGTAGGATATGGTGGTTCGTCTAAAGGTAGTTACTTTAACTCTACTAAAGGTCAGATATACATAACTATAGGTGGTACGTAGTCTGGTAGATAGGGTGGATATAACGGTGGAGGAAATGGAGGAGCTGGTAAGTACAACAACATATCTGGATGGTGCGGAGATGGTACTGGTGGCGGCGGAGCTTCTAATATAGCTTTGACGAACTTAGGAACTTTAAACAATTATTAGTAGAGCAGAGAACAATTGATTCTAGCTGCTGGCGGAGGCGGAGGTGTCTGTGGAGGTATGAAGACTGGATTTGAGCAGGCTTGGGCTTCTGGCGGAGGCGGCGGTAATGAGGGAGCTCCTCATGGAAATGCTTCTGGGGGTACTCAGACGTCAGGAGGAAATGCTGGAGGCTAGTTCGGACGTGGAGGAACTGGTGCTGACGGAATAACTAATCAAGGCTAGGCTTCTGAAGGCAACGGCGGCGGTGGAGGCGGCTACTTCGGTGGTGGAGGTGGTCCCTACGGCGGCGACTAGTCTGGCGCTGGTGGCTCAGGTTATGTGAATAAAAATCTATTGACTTAGACTTAGAACTAGCAGGCTGGCAGAGGTACTTCAAGGCATAATGGTAGTGCTTAGTATAATTACTAGGACAGTAGGTAGACAATGCCTCAACTGACAAATGTCAAGTATTATGATAGAGCTGCTCCTAATATACCGGCAGACAAAGGTTTATAGTATGTAGGCAGTAAAATACAGATAAACTGGATGCATCAAGAAGATAACGGTTAGGATGTTTTATATAAAGCAGTTTAGTATGATGCTGATATTGGAACAGAGTTAAGTTCTTCTGAAGCAGTTAAGGTCAACGCTACTTAGGGTGTACATCATTATAAGTATATATTAGACTCTAATCCTAGTAGTACAATAAATACAAATAATTCTAATGGTACGGCAATATCTGATACTAAACTTCAGATAGATGGGTAGTAGTCAGTAAGATATTTCCATGTAGCTGCTGTCGATGGAGCTGGAAATATAGGACCTACTTTACATATAATGATACCTTCTTAGATTCAGATAACTTACGATAAAAACAGTGCTGAGGCTACTGGAGTAACTAATCCTACTAGAATAGAATACGGATAGACTGGAAAAATATAGTATAGTAACTTTAAATGGGAAGGACATCGTTTCGTAGAGTGGAATACTAAACCTGATGGAACTGGTGAAGTCTTTAAAGAAAATCAAGATGCCGAATACTTCTATATAGTTAAGAAATACGGTTATGGCTTAACTCTTTATGCCCAGTGGGAAACACTATATAGTTTGACAGTAGATCCTAATAAAGGAGAATGGACAGATGTAAGTCCTGGGGGAGACATTCACGTTAGGGATGATCTGACTTCTCCTGGTATAGATACTTCTGCTACTGGACAAACTTATAGAGACCCAGTATCTTTTATAATGGGCCTAGGAGACAGGAAGAATATATTCGATGCAATTAGAACAGGATACAACTTCACTGGTTGGTTGTTTAATACTTAAGATACTAAGATAAGTTGAACAGTTATAGATTCTTGAGATCCTACAATTGAATAGCAAGGAACTATATAAATTAAGTTAATACGGGTGCATCTTTATTTGGTGCATCCGTATTTTTTATGTCTAAATTTAAGTCGTCGATATATTTAAGTCGTATAATTTAATAAAAATTGAATGGCGGTGAATAATATGCTATATACTCCTTTAACTGTAAAGGCTATGTTGTTAGCTGAACAATATCACGCTGGGCAATATGATAAAAATGGGGCTCCTTATTTATTTCATGTATATGATGTTGCTTGCGGTGTACATACTGAAGATGAAATATGCGTTGCTTTATTGCATGACATACTAGAAGATACTAAATGCAGTGAAGAAACTTTACGTTGTCATTTTCCTGATAAAATTGTAGAAGCTGTAAAAGTTATGACTCACTCTAAAAAAGATTCATACATAGAATATATTACAAAGGTTAAGCAAAATCCTATTGCTAGACAAGTTAAGCTGAGTGATATTAGGAATAATACTAGAGAGGACAGACTGAGTAATCTCGACGAATATACTAAAGCTCGATTATTAAACAAATATAAGTCGGCGTTAGAATTGTTAAGTGAAAATTGAATAAATTGGTAAGACTAGAACTTGACAAAACTTGTAAATTATGATATAATAAATGTGTGATAAGTAAGTTATTTAAGCTGTTGAGGTGAATAAGCTTATGAAATATACTTTTGAAATCAATGGAGTTCGTCGTACTTTTTGGTTTAACGACTTATGTGGTCTCGATAATTCTGTAGGAACTATGGAAGAGATGCTAGATGAGCATAAAGAAGAGTCTAATTATATAAGCTGCTATCGTGATGAATCTGGATACATCTATTTTGATGTAGATGGTCAGAGGGTGTATGGTCGTGATGCTGAGATTATGACTCCTGAGGAATTTCTTTTTTATGCCTATAATTACAATTTATGTCGTAAGGAAAATGTTATAATCGAGCATGAACTGTGTTTAACTCTTCAGAAATACGGAATGGATTCTATTAGAGTTAGAATCAATAACAATCCTCTTGAGTACGTGGGCTGGGTAAACAATGAGAAGGTCTTTAAGCATGATGACAGATGGAGCGAATTTGGGGCAGACAGAAAATATACTCCTGAATGGGAAACTTACAAGTTTGTTGCTAGATACAATCGTATGCCTAGTCATGCTTATAAACTTGACCTTGTAGGTCTCTACAATAGAGAGGCTAAGTCTCATAGTTACTATGTATCAGACATTAGAAATATGTGGATTGTGCGTCCTGATTTGATGCAGTTAACTATGGGAGTAACAAGTGAACCTAATGGGCTTTTTGGTACTCGTTCGGATGATAAACTGTACAATAGATAATTATTGGAAGGCAGGAATTTAAAATGAATAGAAGTAGAAGTTTTTGGACGTTTGACGTAATATCTGATATAGTCATGATTGTTGTCGGAACTCTTATATTGATGTTTAATAGTCAGGATATCAAGTTTACGATTCTCGAGTATAGTATAGTTATTACAGTCGTGTATAGGTTTCTTACGAGATGTGCAAGATACAGTCTTAGAAAAGAAGGGTTCCGACTGATAAAGTGCACTGTACTTGAGAATCAAGGCAATAGACGTGTAAAATACGTTTATAATGCAAATGATTTGAGGGATAATAAACTGAAAAATAGAGTTGATAATAGTAGTATTCTGGTGATGACTAGATATGAAAAGTTGAAGCCCGGTGAAAATGTTGATGTATTGATGAGTAGTGATGGTGAAAGACTGAGAGAGTTGCCAATCAAACATACGATGGCCATAGACATGACAGTTTTAATTGTTTTAACTCTATTAACTATGGGGTGTTTCGTAAACTATTTAGTTTAAATCTTATAAAATAAAAGTCTGACTATTCTGATTAAGGTTGTCTATTCAGTTGGAGTCAGATCTTTGTTTTATACTGTGATTATAATTATTTGTAATTTTAAATTTAATTTGAATTATGCTTAGAAATAATTCGGAAATCTGGGGATGATGCTATGAGAGACAGTCTTTTTAAAAAGATAGCTTAGAATAAACTGATCGCAGTCTTGTCTTGTAGTCTTATTCTAACCTTGTTTGCATCAATGCCTGTTTATGCTGAGGACGTTTGGAATTTCGGCTATACTGGTAATGTACAAACTTGGGAAGTTCCAGAGGATGGAACCTACGAGATAACAGTTGCAGGTGCATCAGGAGGTGGTGCAAGAGACGCTGATAGTGGAGTGGATGGAACTGCTGCAAACTTTGTAATGCGTCGTTGGCCTGCAGGCACGAATATATAGAACTATCAGGGTAGATAGATGGTTGACTTGCCTGCAAGAGTAGTATACTGGAGTGGTGGTCATGGAGCGCTTATGACCGGTACATACAGGCTTGAAGCTGGAACTACGCTTTATATAGCTGTGGGTCAACAAGGAACTGTGATGCAGGCAGATGGTTCTGGGGGTACTGCTACCTATAATGGTGGTGGAGCTGCTGTTGGTCCTGGAGCAGGCTCTGGCGGTGGAGCTACGTCGGTATAGACAGTTTATGGTACCGTTGAAAATTCAAATGTAACTTCTAATGCGCTGATAATAGCTGGTGGCGGTGGTGCTATCTGGAGTAAGCCTGTTGGAGCTAGAAGTGCAGTTGAATACCCTGACCCTGCGAATTTAAACAATAGTGTGCATTATGTAGCGCCAGGCAATGCCACTTATGAGTATACCCAGAATCATATAACAAATTTAGACTGGTACTTTAGTTCAACTGGTGTTGGGTCTACTGGAAAGTTTATTAAGGCAATGTTCCCTGGTATAAACTTGGATAACACTGGAGCAGTTCGTGCTCAAATATCTGGCAGTGATATAGGTGCTCATACTTTAATGAATGATGCTTACTCTGGAGGTGGCGGTGGTGGCTACTTTGGAGGAAATGATGGCGCTATTTAGAGTGCTGCAGGTTCTAACGGTGGTTATTCCTATTTTGGACCTGACAAGACTAAGTGGGACTGGGAGCAGACTAAAGATAATCAGGGATAGAACGTTAACGGTGTACGTAAACTTGCTCCTATTGGTAACGGGTATGCTACGATAAGGAAAGTAGATGACATCAAGCAGACTTTAACGATTAACCTTGGTGGATATATTTAGAAAGACGGAAAAAATCAAATAGTGGTCCAGGGAGCAAAGGGTGATACAGTCAACATAAGCGGTTTAAATTATGCTTCTGGATATAGTTTCTTAAGTTATAGTGTTGATACATAGACAAATAACGGAAACCTTTGGGGTTCTTTAAGTGGCAGTTTTGCATCTGGGTAGATTGCTACTTATACTTTTGGATGGAATGATGATGAAATAACTCTAAGCGTAAAAGCTGATTTACAAATAGATACAGTCAGAAAGAGTGATGGAACTCACGGAACTTACATAGCTGCGACAGTTCATTTAAGACCGGACGACAGAGGAAGACTGTTTATAGTCGATGCAAAAGAAGATGGACAATCAAATTATACTCCGTTGTATGATGACTAGTTTTTTGGGTCTACTCCATAGGTGTATAACTACGGATATACCGGTGGAGTACAGTAGTTTACTGCTAATGTGACTGGATTATATAAAGTACAACTCTGGGGTGCCGGAGGTGGAGGCTGGTGGTGGTATGAAAACGGTGTCAGGTGTACTCAGGGAGACCCTGGAGGTACCGGTGGATTTTATGTAAAATTAAATAAAGGCGAAACAATCTACATTAACGTGGGAGGTGCAGGTTTAGCATCCGCAGAAGGCGGATATAGAGCAGGTGGATGGAACGGTGGAGGCCGTGGAGGAAACCTGACAGAATGGACTAATGTATTTGGATCTTCTGGCGCTGGAGCTACTTCAGTACAGACTACAAATCGTGGTGTGTTGTAGAATTATAACTGGTACCAAAACGAAGTTTTAGCTGTCGTTGGAGGTGGCGCAGGAGGAACTTCTAATACTCTGTTACAGAACGGCGGTTACCCTGGAAGTATAACTTCTAATACTAGAGGAGAAATATTACAAGGACAGAATAGACAACCTCATGGACCTCAGTGGTGGGTTGAGGGCGTATGTTGGTAGCATGAGATACCAGGTACCTTTGGACAGGGAGCTAATGGAGGTACTACTAAGAAGAACTTAAAGTTTGGAGCTAATGAACGTTGGGGTGGTGCAGAACCTAATCCTGGCGGTGGCGGCGGTTGGACAGGCGGCTGGGCCTATGATAGTAATGGACCTGGATAGAACGCTAACTCTGGTTCTGGCTCTGGATACCTTACCTGGAGTGACAAGGTAACAAGTTAGTTTCGTGTAGGAGGGGCTGTAGGACAAGAGACTCATGGTAGAGCTACAGTAGAACTTACTGCTGGATACATTGATTCTGATACAATAACTGCTAATTTCTACGACAAAGCTGCTCCTAACATACCGTTTAATGGGGTTATAGAGCGTAATACATCTGGAAATACTGTGATAACTTGGGATAGACCTAATGATAATGGTTCTAAGTATAACTTAAGAGTTCGTAGATTTGCTACTGTAAACGGAGCAGTCGTCGATACAAAGTATCAAGACTTGTATGTTGAAACTGGAGTGGCTTATTACAAGTGGTATATAGATACTAATCCTTCTGGCGACGTAATATAGAAGTATAATTAGGCTGCAACTAAAGGTCAAGTAAACGTTGAAAAATTAGCTGTTAATCATGATGGACAATACTTCCATGTAGCTGCTGTAGATCATGCTGGAAACATTGGACCTACCGCTACTTGGAAAATACCTGCAGTTGCTTATTTAAGGTATGACAAGAACGCAAGTGATGCTACTGGAACAATGCCTGATACTGCTATAAGATTCGGTCAATCTGGTGAAGTTGCAGATAGTGCATTTACTAGACCTCATTACATCTTTGCTTCTTGGAATACTAAGCCTGATGGAACTGGTACTCAGTATAATGCTGGTGAAGAAATCAGTTATGATTTCATAATAAAGACTGGATAGAATGTGTTGACGCTATATGCTCAATGGGATCCTCTTTATATATTAACAATTGACCCAAATGGTGGTTTATGGTCAGGTTTAGCAAATAAGCAAACATTTGAAATGGCTTAGCAAACTACAAAGATGATAAACGACGGTACAAGAGTAGGTTATAACTTTAAGGGTTGGGTATTTGATACTGAAAAACCTATTGGACCCACTATAGAAGTTCCTTGAATCGGGGATATTATTGTAGATAAGACTAAAGAAAATGTTGAAACTAAACTAGTAAAAGTTAAATCCTAAAATAATAAATAATCAGGTCAGATTTTTATAGAGCTTAATCTATATTAGTCTGGCCTGATTTTATGTTTATATACTAATATTAAGTCAGTTCTATATGAATAGATAATATTTTAATTAAAATAAAAATTGTGGGTGATACTATGAGGTTTAAGTTAATATCACTGTTGGCAGTTTGCTAGCTGATTTTATGTTAGTGTGGAAAAACTGAAAAAACTCAGACTCGTTATAAAACTGAGCAAGTTCAAAAATCTTAGGAAGTTTAGACTTCTGAGACTTAGAATGAATCTCAGGAATCTCTAAAAGAACTCACAGAGTCTGGAGAACTTAAGTCATCTGGGGATAGTCAATATCGTAAAAAATATGAAACTATAATGTATGATACAGACGGAAATAAGTTTAGTGATATATTATACGAAGTAGACATTGATGAATCAGGTAATGTACTGAGTCAGATTCAGCATAACATGCTTTTAGGATATGAAGTACAGCAGGAAAATTAGAATACTTATGATAAATCTGGAAATCTTATAAAGTCCGAGACAGTAGCGTCTGATGGGTATGTAACTATATTTGAATATACTTTTGATGAATACAATAACCCATTAGAGGTAAAGTTGAACAATGAAGTTCAGGAGATACATGAGTATAAATATGATGATCAGAATAGAATACTAGAGGACAAAGTAAATAGTATATATGGCAATTCTGATGAAGCTTCTTGGACTTACACAACATTCTATGATTATGGAGAACGTTAGGATAATAAGCCTATAACAAAAACGGTTTACTATGTAGCTAATGATGTAGAGGAAGTACATACTTTTGATTATTCTAAACTTGAGTCAGATGGGTATTATACTGAAACAGTAACGACAAATTCTGATGATAATGTCATTGTGTATAAATTCGATAATGCTGGCAAAACTTTACGATACAAAGATAACACAACTGAAATCGTTAGTGAGTATGATGACAAAGGAAACTTAGTAAAAGCAGTTGTTTCTAATGAATATACAGATGATAGTGGAGCTTAGACTCTGACAATTACTGAAAATATTTACGAGTATGAATATGATGACCTTGATAGAATGACAAAGTCATAGTCATATAGTAATGGCAGTTTAACTAGCGAATAGTACTTTATTTATTAAATTTTGGACTCTACTCTTGACAATTTGATATATTTATGATATAATATATTTGTAGTTAAGGAAAAATAAAGAGCGAGATTACAAAGCAAAGTAGATTACAATAATACATGGAGGTAATTACTTATGTCTCATGATTATGAAAAGATGGCTAATATGCTGAAAATGGCGGCAGTTTTCTCTGACCTGATGGATGGTATGACTCCTCGTCATAATCTGCATGAATGCCTACATGCTACTCCTATCGTGACCAACCGGCAGGCGTGTGCAGACCTTGAAGACATGGCTCGTCGCAAGGTTGAAGAGTTTAATCGTAGTCTGGGTATGGACGACGATGCAGTTTGTACCGATGATACCTGCAAGAAATGCGGTGGACAGTGCAAACCGGACAATGAGCCTGATATTGAGGGCTACGACTCTATGAGTGACTTCATGAAGAGTGTTTATGACCTTCTGTTCCCTGATGTGGCTGAGCGTATCAAAAAGGCAAAGGCAGATGCGAATGCAAAGACTGAAGCAGTAAAGACCCCTGACGTCCATGAGCCTGTCGGAGAGACTTATGATGACTACGAGGACGACTACGAGGATGATTACGAGGACGATTACGATGATGAGTACCTCGATGACGAAGATGAGGGGTACTTCGACGATGATGATTGCGACTGCGGTTGCAATGATGACGTCGAGGGTGAGGATTATCCCGTCTGTGACGGCGATTGTGCTCTTTGCATGGCTCAGCGTGCTCTTGAGAAAGCCGATGAAACCCATTCCGAACTGGATACTATCTATGAGGATATTCAGGGTATGCGTAATGATATTTCCGAAATCAAGGGTATGATGGCTGAGATTCTGAAGAAGACCTCGGAAACTCCTAAGAATGTGGAAACTAAGGCAGAGGATGATGAGCCTCCTAAGCTTAAGAAACCCTGTGCTCCTCGTAAGCCTAAGGCAAAGGCTGAAGAAGTCAAGCCTAAGACCGCTGAGGACGAGCTGAAGGACAAGGTAGCTGAAGTGGGTAAGACTAAGGTTACCAAGAAGCCTCGTGCTAAGAAGACCACCGAATAAGGAGTTTAAATCTTAAGATAGTTTAAGGCGTCTAGCTGTATTTCACAGTTAGGCGTCTTTTATTTTACATTAGTCTTATTTGTATACTTGTGTATATGGAGGATATAGTTATTTTTATAAAATTTTAAGGAGACTTAACTTATATGAAAGATAACAAGCTTAATGATAACAAAAAGAGAGCTAAGAAAAGGATAAAGAAAATCGTTAGTCTTAAAAATGTAATGATGGTTGTAGGAACCTTAATAATTTTAGTATTCTAGGTTTATTAGAGCTATACTCAGTTAGAATAGACAGATTAGACAATGTAGTATCTAGACTTTTGGAAGTATGTAGACGAAGGTAAAATAGATAATGTACGTCAGATAGCTAGTGAAAACTATATGATCGCAGAAGATACAGATGGCGTAACTTATAGAGTCGTTGACCCAAAGTACGAAGACTTTAGAAAAGATATGCTTGAGCATGGTGTAAAAGTTGAGGTATCTCAATAGACCTTTAGCAAGCTTTTGAGTACCTTGATGCTATCGTTACCATTGCAGATAGCAATGTATTTGTTTATTGTTAACTTCTGTTTCAGTAATATAATGACTACAGGAAATATGTTTAAAGTCCTGAAACCTGAAACAGTTATAACATTTGATGATATTGCGGGCATGAGCGAAACAAAGGAAGAAGTTAAATTCGCAGTAGCTCAGTTGAAAAATGCAGATAAACTTTAGGAACTTGGCGCGAAGCCTTGTAAGGGTATAATATTATCTGGCCCTCCAGGTACAGGTAAGACAATGTTAGCAAGAGCGATAGCTGGAGAAAGTGGAGTACCTCTTATAAGTTGTTCTGGTTCAGACTTTATAGAAATGTTTGTAGGTTTAGGTGCCGCAAGAGTTCGTTCTCTTTGGGAACTTGCAGAACTAAATGCACCGTGCGTGGTCTTTATAGATGAGATAGACTGTTTAGGTCGTAGAAGGTCTGGAGCTCAAAATAGTGAAAACAATCAGACGCTTAATGCACTGTTACAAAAGATGGATGGCGTTGATAAACCAAATGGGATACTTGTAATAGGAGCGACGAATAGAATAGATGACCTTGATGCGGCATTGTTAAGACCTGGTAGATTTGATAAGCAGTTGTATGTTGGTAAGCCTCGTACAAAGAAAGACAGAGATGAGCTTATAGGTCTTTATTTAAAAGATAAAAAGACTGAAAAAGATGTAACAGTTGAAAGCATTAGTAAACATTTAAGAGGGTTTAGTGGTGCTGAGATAGCTGAAACGATGAACGAAGCGGTAATGATAAGTCTTATGGATAACCGAGATGGAGTCATATAGATTGAAGATGTAAACAAAGCGGCAATGAAGTTAATAGCTCATGGAGTTAGTGTTAAGCATACCTCTGAAAGAGATAGATAGATAAGCGCAATTCATGAAGCTGGTCATGCTGTTATGAATATCTTAGTTGGAAATAAAGTGGGCAAGGTAAGTATAGAAAGTTATTCTTCTGGTATAGGTGGATATACAGTAGAGGATACTGATAATAAGGAAGATTTATCTTTCAGATTTAGGTCAGACCTTTTAAATGATGTAAGAGTATTATTAGCTGGTATGATATCTGAGGATATAAAATACGGAGAGCATAGTAACGGTTGTAGTAATGACCTTGAGAGAGCGTCAGTAATCTGTTATAATTTAATAGATAACTATGGAATGAACGATAACAGTTTAGTTAGTTATGGAGCACTTAAGAAATTCGGAGTACAGCTGATAGATAGTGATGATACAGTAGAAAAGGCTAATAAACTGTTACTTGAGCTCAAGGAAGAAGTTTATAGCAGTTTACAAGAACATTATAACTCTGTTGAAAAACTAGCAAATCAGTTGCTTGAGGAAGAGGTCGTACTTAATTTTGACCCTGAAGAGCTTAAAGAGCCTGAAAGCATTAAGAATTAGAAAGAATAACTTATTGAAAGCCGAGGAATTACATTATGAAATCGACAAAATCAAATAAGAAAAAGACAAAAGCAGTAACTTATTATTATATACTCATTGTAACTTAGATAATAATACTTTTAGGTTTCTTGGCATCTGCTTTGTTTATTTTAAATGATGCAGGTCTTATAAATGTTTAGAGCAATTATAGATTGTTAGTACTTTCAGATACTGAAAATTACTTTGTAAATAAAGGAAAAGTCATGGATGAAAGCAAGTACAACGTAGCAGAGTTTAAAGCAAACGTAGCTAAAGCTGCTGAGATAACTGAAGGAAATATACAGTCTATATACAGTAAATAGCTTTAGGAAGTTGATGAAGACTTTATAAATTCCATAGGCAAAACTTTAGATAATTATGTATAGCCTGTGAATAATAATGTGTATTTCTTTACAGTTGCGGGAGACTTAATACAAGTAAGTAAATACAGTTCAGATTAGATGGACTTCAATCAGATTGGAAGTATTGACTTTATAAACAATACAAGCGACTTTCCAAAGATAGTTGAATCTGTAGATTATTACGGAATCTGTGATAATGATGATAACTTTGACCCAAGTTTAGATAGTTTATTAGCTGAAAACAGTGATTATCAGTTAGATAATGTGATATATAACGATGGGGTTGTGTTTGTATAGCTTAAAGAAAAAGATAGGGATAACATAAAGATTTTTGAGTATAACAATGAAACAAGTGAGTTCAGCTTTGTAACTAAAATAGAGACCTCTGGAATAAAGAATATATACATACTAAAATGACATATATAATAGAATATATTATAAAGTTTAATTTTAAGATTTTAAAACAGGACGTTATAAAGGAGTTAATAAACTTATGGAATTGCATGAAGCTCTTGAGATTTTCGGATTTAAAGACGGCGAAGATATAGATTCTACTGAACTAAAGAAAAGATATCGTAGGCTAGCTTTTAAACATCATCCGGATCATGGTGGAGATACAGATAAATTTAAAGATATCAATGAAGCAAATTCAATGCTTTTAAATAGGTTGAAAATCTTTGAACAGATAAAGAGATTTAAGGAAAGTCAAAAAGTTCATGCTGCTATCATAGGTTTAAAGGACTATATATCATTATATAATGGAAATACTTTTAAACTTTCTGATGGATACATCCTTAAAAAGGGTAACGTTAAATCAAATAGAATCTTTATTGAAATTCCATACAGTATTGATATATCTGGATACGTTATAAAGTCAAGTACAATCGTATTATACAGAATAGATGACAAATACGAAGTTTATGTTGACATTCCAGATGTTGATGTAACTCAAGAAAGAGATGTAAAAATACAGATGTTAGATAAGCAAATGCAGTTCAAAATGATAGGATATACAATGGCAATAAATTTGAACTTTTATGATTTGGTTCGTGTAAGGTTGGTTTTAACTAGAACTCTTTGTAATGAAGAGTAATACAGTGAAAATAAGGGTGATAAACTTGAAAATTAACTGGAAAAACTTATTATTAGGAATTGTACTTCTAGCAATTCTGGTCTAGGTCATAGTTGGAATAAGTGCATTCGTTGGGTATGATAAGACAACAGATGAATGTATAACGAATAACAATGCAAATAGTGAGCTTAACGAGATGGAATTTCCGGATGATCCTAATGCAATGTGCGATAAACCTATGATTTATGTTTATCCTACTGCTGAAATGGGAGATACAAATGTTCAGATAAAGTTAGACTTCCAAGGGACTTTGACTACTACTTATCCTAAGTATGATTAGGTAAATGGTTGGAATATTGTAGCTTCTCCGGATGGAACAATCAAAGAGACCTCTGGAAGTCGTGAATACTATGGGCTATACTGGGAAGGAACCCCTAATAAGTACTTTGAGTTTACAGAAGGCAATATGATAGCTGGAAGTGATACAGCTGAGTTTCTTGAAACATCTTTAAAGACCTTGGGACTTACAGATAAAGAAGCTCAAGAGTTTATAGTTTACTGGCTTCCTAAAATGGAAGGAAATACTTACAATTTTATTCAATTCCAGACAAGTCAATATACAGACATTGCGAAATTGAATATAAATCCTGCTCCTGATACTTTAATTCGTGTGTTTATGACTTATAGACCTTATGAATCTATAGCAAGTTATAAAATACAGGATATAAGTAAGTTAGCTGTTCAGAGAAGTGGATATACAGTTGTAGAATGGGGCGGCTCAATGATTTAAAAGAAAGGGTAACAATGAAGATTAGTAAGTCTGGCGTAGCAATAAGGGTGATAATCACATTTATTTTGATATTGACAGTTTGTTTTATATTTGGAAACTCTTAGGAAGTTGGAACAGTTTCTTCAGATAGAAGTGGTCAGGTTCTCGGGTTATATGATCATTACAAATTTTGGTTTATGCCAGAGCTTACTAATCATTTAATTAGAAAGTTAGCTCATTTCTGTGAGTATATGTTACTTGGTTTTGTAGGAATGGTCTGGTTAGACTTATTTACTAAGCATTATATAAAACATATAAGTTGGCCGATTTTATTTTGTGTACTTGTTGCAATGAGTGATGAAACTTTACAGAAATTCGTAAGTGGCAGGTCAAGTCAGGTAACAGACGTATGGATAGATACATTTGGTTCAATTACAGGTGTTGGAATAGGTTTAATAGTAATCTTAATTATATATGGGATACAAAGGTTTATAAAGTAGAGGACATTTAAGAATAATGAGAAAACTTAATAAACTTCAGATAGCTTTAATAAGTTTAAGTTTATCAATAGCTTTGTAGGGTTGTACAAATAGTAGTGATGTAAATACTTATGAAAAGTTACTAGAAACATAGTCAATCAGTTGTGATACATCTTCAATGGATTGTTAGACTAATGAAACTTAGGAGAGTGCAAATGCTACTATTGATGAAAACAGTTAGTTATTGAGCGAAATACTTAATAGAAACAATAGCTTAAACTTATTAAATGAATAGAATCAATTAGTAATGAAGTTTGATTCTTATGATTTTGATTACTAGACAAATCTAGATAGTGCTGGTAGACCTACAAAACTAAATGATACAGTTGATTACAGTTTAGTATGTACAAGCTGGTTGGAAGGAAATACTTTTAAGTTTGAAAGAGTACTTACAAAATATTAGGATATAGACTCAAGAAATCCTAGTAACTTGTATTTTGAAGCAGACTTAGAGAATAAGAGAGCAGTTTCTTATGAGTATAGACTTAATAAATCTGGGGAGATAACAGATATAATAACTGGTATATACCTTGGAGATTATTTTGAAACTGCTTTGAATTTATATTAGCAGTAGATACTAAACGAAAGTTTTAGTTTAATTGATGTTAATACTTATGACGTAAGTTTAGTCAGTGAGTCTGGAAGGCTGTATGATATACAGTTAAACAGTGACAAAACTTTCAAGGACATTAAAGCTGATTAGGGAATCAATCAAGATATTTAGGGGTAGAGACAATATAGTCAAGTATACAGTTTCTATATAGAGGATAACAGTAAAGATTCGTAGAATGTCTTATAGTTTATAGATTCGAGTAATACAGATTTACAGAAAGTTATATGTAATATAAAATATGAAAATTGTGACTTTGATGTAAGTGTGTATAGCAATTATAAGATGTTTATAGCTTACGAGAATAATTCAATAGCTATATAGAATTTGCCTGTTAAGCTTATAGATTCTGGTGAGGAAACTTATAAAATACCTAATAACTTAGACTTTTATGTTAATGCGCCTATAAATTTTGAATTACAGTAATTAGATAGGTAATGGCATTCGCATTAGCTTAGGTCATTGCCTATTTTTCATAGGCTTAATTAGAATCGAGGTGAACTTATAATGTGGAGGTATGTACTTAAGAATAGAAAAACTGGACAGATAATGACAGTTGAGGGTACAGATTTATAGCAGATATAGTTTAATTATAGAATAAATATATCTGATTGGCAAATAATTAAAGCAGATTTTATAAGATGAATACATATTTAAAATTTTGAAATACGGAGGAACTTTATGAATTACAGTACTTATCAAGTAGATCGTGGAAATTTGGACGCTTGGGTGAAAGAGAATCCTAGTCCAGTAATCGGAAGTCGCTAGAATATTTAGGTTCTTGACAGAATGTAGGTAGGCGATGCTAATAGTCATATAATATGTGAAGTTATACAATATGATAAACTGCTAGGTAATACGAATATGAATGTATCTGAAAGATTGTGGTTTATGTCTCAGCAGAATATGAAATGTAGACAGATAAACTTTTAGATATACAATAGCGGAGTTAAGATCGAGCAAGGAGCAATGAGCTATTTTCAAGGAAATTTGGACATGATTTCTGGTGTTAATCTTGGAAATCTTGTTGGAAACGCATTTAGGGGTGCCTTAACTGGTGAAAAGTTATCATTCCCAGAATACCGTGGCAGTGGTTTATTGGTTTTAGAGCCTAGCTTTAAGTTCTTTATACTTTTGAATTTGAACCCTGGTGAAACGATTGTATGTGATAAAGGCATGTTCTATTGTGCTTCTCTCGGTGTAAAAATAGAGCCTTACTTAATAAATAAAGTATCTGGTGCTTTACTTGGTAATGAGGGCATATTCCAGACGGCTTTGACTGGTCCCGGAATGGTTGTACTTGAGTAGCCTGTGCCTATGCCTGAAATAACTGAAGTTGAACTTCATAATGATGTGCTGAAGGTCGATGGAAACTTCGCGTTACTGCGTGATGCTAGCGTAACGATGACAGTTGAAAGATAGGCTAGAACTCTTGTAGGTTCTGCAATGTCTGGTGAAGGCTTGGTGAATGTGTTCCGTGGAACGGGCAGGGTTTGGTTAGCTCCTAGTATCAAGATTTATGATGCTCTTAGTTTAGCTTAGATGCGTGGTGGAGACTTGACCGCAGTAGATATGAATACTTAGACAGGAAGGGCTAGATAAGTATAGAAAATAACAGAAAGAAAGTTATATATAACTAAGTGCTTAGAGGAAAAAGCTCAGCAGACAGTTGAATAAAACTTAAATTTTAAAAATTTAATTTGTTGTAGATTATTATAGACCTGTTAATAAGGCTTGGGCAATTAAAGCAGTATACTTTTTAATAGTAAGCTTAAGTGTTATTAACAGGTTTTATCTGTTAGGTGGGTAAGCAATACAATACGAAAAATAAGCTAATAGTCAGGTGGTAAATTGTGAGTAACTTAAGCAAATTAGAGGAAGCTCAGAGATATATAAACAAGCGGAATTTAATATAGTTAGACAGTATACCTCCTGGTAAAGCAGTGTTTGATATTGTGATAAACAATTAGAAAGAAGAGTCTACAATATTATTAAAGACATTATACTTTTAGGTCAATGACGAAGGAAATTGTTTAATAGAATTACCTGACTTTATAGATGATATAGACGATGACTTTGAATAGTGGAACATTTCAAGAAATCCTGTGGAACCTAATAAAGTTTAGATAACAAGTAGGAACTTTCATGCTACTCAAAAAGGTGTACAATTTTTAAGAGCTTTAGCTTATGCATTTCATAACTTAGATTTATAGAATGTAAACTTTGATGATTTTGAAAATCTTAATGAGACCTTCAAAGGCATAAGTTATTTGAGAGCTGTAACACTTGGATATGGTGGAAAACATATTAAAACTATGGACAGAACTTTTGAAAACTGTGCAAGCCTTAAAGAAGTTGACCTAGGCAATTTAAACCTTAAAAACTTAGAGAAACTTGATAGAACTTTTGGAAATTGTAAGAGCTTAACAGATTTGAACCTTGAAGCAGTTAGAAATAGTGAGAAACTATATTCAATTTCTGGAACCTTCAGTGATTGTGAAGATTTAAAACATTTAGAATTATCTGATATACCTTAGAGAAACTTGATAGCGTGTAAAGGATTTTTATAGAATACTTAGGTATATTAGGTAAACTTAGAAACTTGGGAGACCTCAAATAGTTTAGAAATGCAAAGCTTTTGTAAGAATTGCATAAACTTATATCAATTTAAGTTTGGTCGGTTTAAAGTGTTAGATGTTTATAAAATGTTTAAGCATTGTGATGTATTAAAAACAATAGATGTTGAACTATCAGACTTTTAGAAAACAAAGAACCTACCAAGTTAGTTAGATGACGACATTGGAACATATAGATTTGCCGTGAAATTAAGGAGGGTGAAACATTTAGATGTGTAATATACAATAGGGAAACCCTTCAAATACTTTAAAACCTTTAAGTAATTCAAGTCTAACAAATTCAAGTTTAACAGATGAACAAAAGCAAAGAAAACTGTATGAATATGAAAAATACATGCGAAAACTTGATTTAATCGGGGCTAAAAAGTACGATACTTGCCATTTAGAGTTGTCAATTAAAGACGGAGATATAACATTAAATAAAATCTATATAATCCCTGATAAAGATGGAAATGCAATGATAAATATTCCAGACTTTATAGACGGGGTAGTATGTTCAGATATCTATATAGTTGAAACTCCTGTAGATTTTGATTATACTTTTAATACAATTAAGATATCAGGGCAATTAGGCAGAATCGATACGTAGTATGGTTTAATAGTAAGGTCATTTAAAAATCACATGAGAAACTTTGACCTTTAGGAAGTAAACTTTGATGAATATGATAAACTCTATAGATTGTTTAACGGTGACGAAAGGTTAGAAAGTATAACATTTGGGTATGGTGGAAAAACAATTACAAAAATGCAGGATGTCTTCTTGAACTGCAAGAAACTTAAGAAAATCAATTTTAATCAATTAGATTTTTAGAACGTTGAAAATATAGATGGTTTATTTTGTAACTGCATAGAGTTAGAGCAAATAGACTTAAGAAAATTTAAGAATTAGCCTATTAAATAGATGCGTAGAACATTTCAACACTGTAAAAAACTCAAGGAAATAGATATAACTCAAATGAATTGTGAAAACTTATAGAATATTGAGAAATGCTTTGCGAGTTCTGGTTTAGAGCAATTTTAGTTTAGAGGGTGCAAAACTAAAGACCTATTATACCTTGGAGAAACTTTTAAATACTGTGAGAGTTTAAGGACAATAGATTTTGGGGATATATACGTTAAAAACTTGTATGAAACGTTAGCAGAATGTTAGAAACTTGAAGAGGTAAACATAACTGATTTACATACAGAACTATGTACGACCTTTGGAGGCTTTGTATAGGGTTGTGAGAGCCTTCATAAATTAGACACTCAGAAAATAGATTTCAGCAGTGTAACATAGATATAGGGCATGTTTCAAGGTTCTGGCTTAATTGAGATAGATTTAAGTAACAAGGATTTTAGATAGTTGGACAATAAGATAAAAGATAAATACTCCCCTGAGGTAGATAAAAGACTTTTGAGGTCAATCATAAATCAAGAATGGGAAGCAATAGAAAAAAGTTATAAACTTTATGATAATTTTTAGAAAGAATATAACGACATTCAAATGCAAGGTTTATTCTCCTATTGTTTTAAACTTCAAAGCGTAAATTTAAGTGGTTGTATCTTTCCACCTTTTAAATCATTCTTATATTGGTTTGAGCATACCCCTGTTTACTAGGTAAACTTAGAGAATTGTGACCTACAATATTGTTCATTTGAAGACAGTGAGTAGTTTACAATGAGACGAGAGTTTTTAAACGATTCAAGTAGTTTATCTGATTTAAGTTTAAAAGGGCAATATATAAAACACCTATACATCAAAGGAATTAAAGCAGACCCAGAGAAACTTGATAAATTCTTAGCTTCTGTAGAGTATTACAATCCCGGAATAGAGATACATACCTAAAAATCATTGAAAATTTAGTTGGAAATTAAAGATTGGGTTTTGATTAAACTTGATTAAACTTGTTGACCTTGTTGAACTTGTGATAGGTTGGAAAACATTAAAAGTTAGGAGGAACAAATGTGAAAAAAGAAAAGACATTTAAAATAAGCCTTTAGAACTTAATAAAAACGATATATTCATCCTAGTTTATAGGAGCAGGGTTAATATTATTTTTATTTGGACAGATAGTATTGACAAAATCATTACAGGATGAATTCATAATCTTAAATATAGATTTTTAGGTAATGGGTGGAACCCTAGCAATACTAATACAATTTGCAGGGCTACTAAGTTTATTTTATGGTTAGGCGTTATTTATAATATAGTTAATACTATTAACATTTTAGGAAAAGCAATATAGTTTAGAAACTACTCAGAGGGGTTTAGAGGTTAGTCAGAGAGATTTAGAGGTTTCTGAGCCATTAAAAATAGTTAAAAACACCCTAAAGTTTCTAAATACAGTGTATTTACTGATATGTACAATTCCTTTAATCTATATAATTTACCTGTTGACCAGTGGAAAATTTTGGAATAACTTTGTAGATATATTTAAAATCATAGTTTAACAGAGAGGCTATTAAATTTTGTGATTTTGTACGTTTGTGAAAGTTACAAGATTTTTGAGAATATACTATAAAGAGTAAGAAAATAGATTAGAATGGCCGGAAATGGGGTAAATTTCAATTTTCAGGGGTTTTCCCAGGGTTGGCGAGTAGATTTAGGTTTTGAGAAAAAATTAAAATTTGGGGTGTTTCTCAAGGGCTAAAAAGGTGTTAAATACTTATATAAAACCTATGAACAATTTAGAGGTGATACAATATGGAAAATAGAAAATACAGTTATGATGGTAAAGATATAAAACAATATGTAATACAATCAGTAGTTGTAGTAGATAGTGTACGTATGCCATGTGGAAAATATCCTAATGGTGCTGTGAGATACGCATACAGTTCACCCTACAAAGATGGTTTAATAGTGTTGGACAGACATAATTATCATAAATACTTTTTAGATGGATTTAATTCTATTTATTTCCTCAGAAGTTATTTAAAGTCTACTTATACTGAAATATATAATGCATATATAAGAGATTTTCCTCAGATGTATTTTAGTCAATTCTTTGGGTCAGATGTGGACAAAGCTGGTTTAATAATAAATAATATACCTAAAGTAATTATAAAAGACCTTAATACATATTTAAGTAACAATAGAATTTTGAGTCTTAAACGTAACAGTAAGAAGATGGTCAAAATGGGAGAAAATTCAGAATACTTAGATTTTTAAAGAACTTAGTGACTTTTAGAGTTAAGACATGGTGAAACAATATAGAGCGGTGATGAAAATGTTAGAACGTTCAAATAAAAATAGAATCCCATTATAGTTAAAAGCTAAAAAGTATATGGACTATGAGAATAAGCTTATAGTCCTTGGGTATGACGGGACAGACAGAAGTTTATTAAGATGTGGAAGAAGTTTAGTCATTGGGGAATATGTTTAGACAAAGGTAACGATATATAATACTTAGACATATTCTTAGTCTTCTTGGTATGATGCATATTACGGACTTGGGAATAATTATTAGACTTCTGTGATTCCAAGAGAATCAAGTTATAATCAATTATAGTCTAAGTTAAAATAGATAATACTGTTTGTAGATTAGGAAGGAAACAGTACTATAAAACTTGATGACATTTTTGATACTGAAAATAACATAATAAGTTGGTATATTATAGATAGAGATGGAGTAGATACCTTAAAATCAGGTGGAAACTACATAGGATATGAAGGAAAAATCAGAACCTTAAAAGTTCTAGGCAATATAGAAGATCAATCAAGCTGTTTCAAAACTATTAAAACACTGTAGAATCTGTGTGAAACGTTGGATCTTTAGGAACTCACAATAAAGAATATAAACTACTATACTGATTGGTTTAAGAGCAGTAGATTTAAAAAGATAATACTTAACAAAACAGGTTCAGAACAGTAGTAGGAGAAGAGTTTATCTTTATTTGCTGTTAATAAAGTCGTAAAGTTTGATGGGGTCTTTCAAAATTGTATAAATCTTGAAGAAATAGACTTTAATAATATAGACCTCTAGCAAGTTGAGGATACCTAGTAGGCTTTTAAAAACTGTGAGAAACTTAGAAAAGTTGATTTTGGACAAAGCCTAGACAATAACAATAGACTTCATTACGTTGAAGAAATGTTTAAATACTGTAAGAGTTTAGAAGAAATCAATTTCGGAGAATTTAGTGAAACTCAAGAACTTCAACCCTCCTTTCATGTATTTGATAGAGTACCTTAGAGTATGAAGTTGATTACAAAGAACAAAGACTTTATAAAATTCCTAGAAAACAGTAGGAAAAATTTCAGAAACATATAAAAAATAACGATAGACTAAAAATAATAATAGATAAATAGGGTTAAAAATAATAAAACTTTTGGACTTTTGGAAGGTGATTAAGATGCGTTATATGTATCATGCTACTCCGTATGAAAATCTAGGTAAAATCTTAGAAAATGGGTTAACACCAGGACCAGATGGTTTAATATACTTAACAGAAAAGCCTACTGACGCAGTTAAGTTTATAGCAATCAGAGGTTATAGAGATATACTTGTAGTAGAGGTAAAAATACCTAAGAAATTAGAGAATACAATAGAGGAAACCTTTGACCACAGTGAAAAATTTTTTCAATGCAGGTGTTTTGCTTCGACAGTACCTATAAAATCAGATAGAATCAAAGATTATTATAGATATAGTATTTAAAAGTTAGAATAGACTTTTAATTTTAAGTAATAGATACTTTAGGTTTTGGAGTGATACTTCTATGAATAATGTCAATTCAATAAACGATTTGGAGTGGGTTGAGAAGTTAAACGCATATAATAGATATGTGACTAAAACGCAAGTTTTACTTGCTGGAGATAATTAGAGAAGTTACGTAGACTGTAAAGTTTATAACAAAGAGAGAAAGATATAGGTCGTCGGAATTCATCTTAATGAGCATTATAAAGTTAAAAAGACTTTGAGATATATAAATGAATCAGGTAATTACGTGGAATAGACCATGGATGTTGATGAATATTTCCTAGAAATTCCTAAATTCGTTGATAAGTTAGAGGTTTAGCTACTGCAAGACCAGCCTAGAGACATTTGGTATGTTAAGATACGTGCAGAGAAGTGTCCCTTTGAGAGTCATATGATAGACACTGATCAAGGAGATACGGTCGTTTAGGATTTCTTTGGGAACTGTGTAAATATTGAGGGTTTAGACTTATCAGAATTTGATTTTACAGGGGTGGAAAGTTTTGGATAGGCTTTCTATGCTTGCTATAATCTTAAATATATAATATTTAAACCTCAGATATTATAGAGTGCAATAAGTTTAAATAATGCTTTTGTAGATTGTTCAGATTTGATAAGTGTGAATCTTCATGACTTAAAGATGCCTAACGTTAGTTATATGAACGGAACATTCTAGAGATGTGACTAGCTCATGGGAATGGAATTTGATTTTCTATGTGGTGGTAAGCATCTTAAAGAAATGTATAAAATCTTTTAGGAATCTGGGATATGTCAAATAGATTTAAGCTGTATCAATGTTGAGAGAGGGTATAGCTTAGTAGATTTAGAATGTGCTTTCTGTGGTTGTCATAATTTAAGTGAAGCTAGATTCAGTGAATCTAAAGGATGCTATATACCTGCTGGAAGTGTCAATGATATATTCGGCAGTTGTATAAGGCTGCATGACTTAGATATAAGTGGTTTAGACCTCTAGGAAATACAGAGTTTATCAGGTATGTTTAATATGTGTGAGACTTTAGAAGAGATTGAGATACATGACCAAAACTTTAAAAATCTTGAGATTGTAAAATTTAACTTCAACGATGCTAATTTAATTGAAAGAATAAAGTTCGTAAACTGTAATTTCCCTGTCCTTTGGATCATCAGGTGGAACTTTGACCCTGAAAGTGACATAGCAGAAATAGATTTAACAGGTTAGAATTTTCCTAAATTTGTGCGTTAGCCTATGTACGCTTATAAAGATTTAAACAAAATCTTAGATTCTGGTGGTTGTATAACTCTTGGATAGAAAGAATACATTGATGAACCTAAGTTGATACTTAATAAAACTAGAATAAAGGCCACAATAGAGGGTAGGCAAAGAAACAATTTAATGCTTGTGTGTTTAGACAATAAAACAGTCTTAGTAGATGCTGATACTTATAAAAATTAAATTAAAAATAGAGTGTTAGACAAAGGTTGAAATTTATACTAAGGCATACTAAGGGCATACTAAGGGCATACTAAGGGCATACTAAGAACTAGGGCTAGGAGCGTGTTAATAAATGATAGTCAAGGGTAAGAATGATGCTAAGCATAAGAAAAACTTAGCAGACTATGAAAAATATAAAATAAAACTCGAAAGCTTGTTAAATTATCCTGAGAATAAGAGTTGGGTAAAATGTGAGATGAATACATTTTATAATAGGATAATGGCAAAGGAGTTTAATATAGTCGACAGTTATGTTGTAAAGATAGACGGCAAGAACAGACTTGAGTGTCTTATAGAGATTCCAGACTTTGTAGAGGGTATAACTGCTGGATAGATAAGAGAAAGCTTAGAGAAGTATCAATAGCGTATAGGAAAAATAATAAGCAGTTTAAGAGTGAAGTATAACGGAAACAGTCTTGAGCAAATCATAGGCGCTTTTAAAGGGTGCTATTATTTAATACTGATAGACTTTAGAGAATTTAATATGGCAGAATAGATATATGCATCTAACATGTTTGATGCATGTATCCACTTAAGGCAAGTAAGATTCAAGCCTCAAGTATGGTAGAAACTCTTATATGCTGATAAGATGTTTAAGGGTTGTGAGAGTTTAATCAAGTCTGGATTTGAAGATATATCAATGCCAAATGTTGAAGACATTGAAGAAATTTTCTTTAACTGCTAGAGTTTAAGATATATAGACTTGAAATTCCTTGGAGAGGGTTTAAAGCTTAAAAAACTTTGTGGATCTTTTGTGAAATGTGCAATGCAAGAGATTAAATTTGATAACATCCACCCTGAAAATGTTGTAGACCTTCAGAATTGTTTTCAAAGCTGTGAGAATCTAGTTTAGCT
>ERZ1643251.1651-NODE-1651-length-24861-cov-19.530033_pt1 | contig 24861 bp, 30 predicted proteins | sample MGYA00579261_ERZ1643251 | MGnify/ENA primary metagenome ERZ1643251 (study PRJEB29033, sample SAMEA4952267) | chicken gut metagenome | biome: Broiler Chicken; feature: Gastrointestinal Tract; material: Caecum | place: Ireland | collected 2018 | study: Broiler... | reverse complement strand
ACTTGTCGCATGGTTATTTCTTAACATATATGCAATTTCATTTGCTGCACTTCTGACATTTGCGGTGTTGTGTACTGTAATGTATGATAGTTTCATGGTGTTTGGACATTTGATGTTCCATTTATTTTTGGGTACCAGTTGTTTTTTGATTTGCATAATAAATTCCTCCTTAAAATAGAAAAAGCCCTACCTACTTGGTAAGACTTTTATTGACGTATATTTTTTGTTTTGTTAGAATAAACTTAAAGAAGGGTTACTGCCTTTGGTCAGGCGGTTAGTCCAAAATGATTGGTTTAAACCGTCCTACAAAGGGCGGTTATTTCTTTTTATGTGTTAAACATAAAGAAATGACTCCTATAATTACTAAGCAAAAATTAAATATTTCTGTCCAAGTAACCATAAGGCATCACCCCCTTATTAAAGAGAGTGACTAACCGCCAAAACAGTAACCCTAGATTTCTATTCTAGCAACTTATTGCTTTTTTTGTAAATAAAAACCGTACAACTTTTTATGTATCTTTTCATAAGTCCTCGAATTGCCGATATATCCTTATTTTTCAAGGGTTATCGGCTTTTCTCATTTTGCAGAACCACCGCAGAAATAGGGCAGAATCCTACATATCTTTGCACTCAATCGTTGTACATTTCGTTGTAAATCCTGCTTCATACTTCACATTTTCATGTTTGCTCCTGTTTCTGACGCATGAGCATATAAATTCAATGTAAGCATGATACTCGCATGCCCCATAATGTACTGTAAATTCTTTGGGTTCATTTTCTTTTGTGCCAGTTTTGTACAAAAGATACCTTAATATATGTGGCGTTATCTTTGGCAATGCGACTTCATGAGTTTTGTTATACTTCTTGACTGCTCCTTTAAGTATAGCCTTTAAGTGCTTTCCTGTGTAGAAGGACACCCTTGAGGACTAGGAAACAGGAAATGACGATAGCCGTCATTCTCTTTTGAAACAGCGGTATCTATTCGTTCTTCTATGGTTGATTTTTCTAATTGTAATAAGTGTTTATGCTTGTCTTTGAGTTCTGCCTGTTCTATCATGTCTTGCAGTATCGTTGTATGGTTTTGTTTGTCTAATTCCTGTACCATTTTCATAGTCGGTGCGACCTGTCTTTGTAGCCAATGCAATGCTTTTTTAAAGTAGATGGCTCAGGTTTTGTGGTAAGGCGTATCGGCTCTTTGTTTTTGCCTATAAACCATTCCCAATCCTCATTGATTTTCCATTGTCTTTTCGGCTTTTCGTCCTCTTCTGTCTACAAAGCATACATAATGATTGATGATAGAAAAAGCAGTGCGTTCTGCATCACAATAATTCAGTAAATCAACAACCGCATAATAGGCTCTTTCATTCTTCATGCGTATCTCAAAGCGGTTCTTAATCTCTGTATCTTCAACCTCTGTACCATTCTTGACATACTGCTCATAATTCTTCTGATAGGCACACATATATAGTTCACTACTTGTTGAGCCAAGATAAAGCGTTTCGCCTGTGTTTTGTGGTGTATCATTTCCGCATTTCTCTGTACCCTCATAGCCTTTTTGTTTGCGGAAGAAAGAAACACATTCGCCTGCTTTATACTTTGCCTTTAAGGCAGGAATATCCAATATCCCTGCACGGTCATTGACGGCTAAATCAAGTCGTTTCATCACACCACCTGCTGTTAGACAGTCAAGCATGAAGTCATACCAACTTCTTTCTTGTGCAAGCAAATAACTTTCCATTTGACGACACCCTCAACCTTTTAACTCCAATAGCACATCTAAATGTGCTTAAACGGAACACATCACATTGATGTCGCCAATGATATATTGACTTTCATATCTGTATTTTCCGTAATCTTCAAAGATCAATAATCGGGATTGAGTTTTAGTACCTCACGAATAAGCACTAATGCGTCTGTGGTAGAGAAACGGACACGGAAGTAATTAATCAGTAAAAACAATGGTTCTTGCGTATTGAAACGCTCAATCTGTTTTTCCATTGTTGCTTTGAGTTCGTCTGTTAATGGCAGTGTTCCTTTTTCAATGCGGTTATAATGCTCACGACTGATACCACAAGCAACAGCTAGTCTTGTTTGTGATACGCCATATTCTTCACGCTTTTGTCTTAATTTGTCTTAATTCGTCTATAAAGTTTTTATCATTCATTCTTAAAATTCCTCCAATCAAAAAAGACAACTACCATGTATTGATAATTGCCTATGCTTAAATTTCTGCAAAAGAAAAAGACAATCAACTTCTAAAATGAAATCAACTGTCTTTCCCTTGTTTTCTATTCAATTTTCATAGTAATATAGGTACAATTTATATCACACCCTACAAAAATGCGGTTTTGCCTTACAAATACAGCGTTTTCCGTCCATTCGTGTATATCGTTTCTTGTTTTTGTGCCCCCTTGTTTAGATAACGGGGGCTTGATAACGCTCGCCACAGGCTCGCTCACAGAAGAAGTAAACCATTCCCTTGCCAGCAAGCTGGCGTGGCTCTATGTCTTCGACAGCCACCTTGAATAGCTCACTCCGTCTGTGTAATGTATGTGTTAGTTATCTACAAACCAGAATTTACCACTTAACATATAAACTAATATTTATTTGTTATCTTTTAAATAAATTTTAAAATATAGATTTTCGATTATTTTATAAACTATTATATGTTTCAATAATTGTAGTTCTTTCGATTGTTTCAAGATTTTTCAACTTAGAAGATTCTTCTAAGTTTTTATTAGAAAAGCCACTATCTTCCCAAGCTTTATAGGCACGTAAATAGTCATACTTATCTTTTTCTAAATTTCTTATACCATCTAAATTGTTATTATTTAACTTTGCGATAAATCCATAATCGAATACACCTTCATCATTTCGCATAAAACCCAATAAATAACAAACATTATTGTTATCGAACTCTAAATCCTTAAGAACAATTTTTTTATCGTTTTCAAATAATGTTTTGATAACACTACAATCTTCCATATTGTAAATAGTTAATCTAGTTTTAGTAGAATAAATGGGTCTTTCTATATTGTATAAGTATTTTCCATCTTTGCTAAATGTAAAACCGTCATCTTGCGAACCTATTTGTGCAGTTTTAATTTTTTTAAGAAGTTTTAACTCATCTAAATCATATATAAGTAGAAAACCAGCTGTTGATTTAGCAACTAATATATTAGTATTTGGCTTAAATTTTGCTCGATAAGTATAAGATGCATCTTTAAATACTTTCAATTCTTTGCCACTCTTATCATAAATATAAACACTTGCTCCATTACAACCAACATTATATTTATCATTATTACAAATTCCCCAAAATTTTTTCATAACTTTTCACCTACAAATTCTAATTTATCTTTATACATATTATATCATTCCTTTTTAAGTATCGTAATTTTTTCTTCTTTTGCAAAAATTACTTATTATCCTATGATTTGTAAAGGGTGCTAAAGCATTGCTTACGCAACAAGCCCTAGACAAATCACAGTCTAATAAGTTTTAGAGTAATCAAGCAGAAATGAAATACTGTGTTGTTTTGCAGTATAGAAAATGACATTCTATTTCAAATACCAATCTTCCTTAACTCTGTATTTCTTTGTATAAGTCGTTATATAAGGCTCTTTCATTTGTTGTAATATCGTTGTAAATTCCTTAATATTTTTCTTCAATACTTCTTTAAATGCGGTATTTATAAGTTTTTTTCTTGTTTTAATCTCTTTTTGTAAATAGAAAAAGCACTCAATAATGAGTACTTAAGCGTGATATCATATTTTCGTTGCCGGTACTTCATTTCCGCAACTTACGCCTCTTTGTCCTCCTTGCTTTTTTCCTGTATAACCTTTAACTTATCTCGGATTGCAGCAGGTACATTTACGCCAAATTCCGCAAGGTTTTCCAAAATAGATAAGCCTTCGGTCGCAATATAAAATAAAACCGTTGTAAATGCCAACCAGCCGTTTAGGTTTAAAATTTGGTCTATAACATTAGCTAGAATGATCAGACAGAACACACCAATCTTTTTTGCATACCCAATCCATGCGGTTTTTGTAAAAAGACAACCTTTCTTAACTGCTTTTAATATGCCCGTTATGATGTCAATTGCCATAACCACTAAGATATCTGAAAAACTATTCTAAATTAAAAAACTATACATGAGATGTTAAAAAATTGCGGATGCAAGCTGCGAATATATGAAAACAGGCGCTCGATTTAAAGGGCAATCAAATAACGTTCCTGTTTTCCAATGAGACACAAGCCTAATCATATTGTTGTACCAGCAAATAGATGTCGTAAATTTATTAAGGGGACAAACTTTACCTCCTCTAAACTTTTGCAGCTTACACTATACTTGCGCCACAATTTTAATTCAGAACGGAGCAAACACAATGGCCGTAAAAGAACTACTCGGACACACAAATATTCCAATGATCATAAACCCATATATGCAATTGACATAAATAATATAGAAAAGCGATGAAAATTTTCGATCGAATTTTTTGGTCACTATTAAAATTTTTATTCTGAAAAATTCTGTTATATCAATAATTTATCAACATGAACTCGTTTTCAAAATGAAATACAACTGCCGGAACCATAAAATAACTAAACATATCCATGCAAGCCAAAATCCAATGCCAAAATGCAAATTGACACCGTCTGTACTGGAAAATAGCAAAACCGTACGAATTTCGAGCGTCCAATTCAATTGACAAAATAAAAGCACCACCAATAAAAACAACTGCCATAGACAAAACTTTCTTTGTATATGCCAAAAGGACAAAACCAAACTAATTATAAGCAAAGAAAAAAATAAAGCAAATTTCGTACCCCATAATGTTGAAGCAAAAATATAGGTTCCAACCGTATCTTCACCAGCTTCAATCCAAGCAAAACATATATACAACGCAAAGAAAATCAGAACAATTCCGATAAAATGTATCCAATCCATTCGCAAATTCTATCCGTCCCATCTTTTTTCACTTAGCTTTTCTAATAATTTGGATAATTATTCTAAACCACTCGTTTATAATAAAAAAAAGCGAACGGATACAGACAAAAAAGATTTGATTCAAAAAACGAACAAGAGTGAAAGGTTTCACATCTATTCATCTTTTTGATTGTATCAATTTTATAGTTAAAATATCTTTTTATATGGCTAAACATTCCCATTTTGCCCCAACTTTTGTTCAGTTTTGTTTCTCAATTACTCCATAAATGACTGCACAATAAATTGAATTCCAATAATAATCATGGTAGCCTGCAATAAAATCACAATGGTACGACCTTTAATTTTTGAAGAAATGTACGGTCCAGCAATCCCTCCAAGCCAGGCTCCTGGAATTAAAAATAGCACATACAACCAAATGATATGATCATAAGCAATTTGCTGCACTGTATTTAAAACAGAAGTACCCAAAATGACAAACATAGAAGTCGCTGCTGCCACAATTGCTGGAACACCAAAAAATAACATCATACCTGGAACAAGCAATGTACCACCGCCAATACCAAATATCCCAGAAATAAAACCAACGCAAAAAGCGAGCGGAATACCGATAATTGGTGAATAAATATATGTATGTGTCATACCCTGATTATCGATATATGTGTTTTGATAGGTTCGCATTTTTAAATGAAGCGGACGAATCCTTGATTTTAGCATTAAAATACCTGCTGCCACAATGAGAAAAACTCCATAATAAAAAGAAAACTCAGAAAAATCTAAGAATCTATTGGCAAATGCACCCAAAAATGCTCCTGGTGCAGCCCCAATAAATAAATAAATTCCCATACGATACGCAATCGTTCCTTTCTTTCGATTGGCAAAAAAAGCTGAAAGTGCTGTCATCACAATAGTGACTGTTGAAATCCCTACGGCATATTGTGGTGTAATTTCATTAAAAAAGCCCGTATGTTGACTCATAAAGGTCAAAACTGGAATAATAATAATTCCGCCACCTAACCCGATAATCGAACCCAATGTCGCCGCAAAAAATCCGATACAAAATAAAAATAACCACTCCATTTAACGCTCTCCCTTCACCTACCAATTTTAATGTTGTACATTTTTACATCTTAATCGATCCTATTTTCAAAAAATAGATGGATAAAACAAATTTTAAACCTTTTTTTTAAAAACAACAATCCATCTCTATTCATAAAAACTCCTTTAGATCAAATTGTAGATAAAGATTTTTTGACCTTGTCTACTACTTTTAATTTAAATTACGTATCCAAAGTTAAACCAAAATTCCAAAAATGATTCAATATCATTATTTTTCAGTTGCTTTAGATTAAGAAATTGTTTTTAAGACATAAAATAGCGACAGAACTTATTCATTATTTGGCTCAAAAATTCATTTGTCTACGATCCAAGATGACAATATGTTGCAAACACACAAATTTTTTATGACTTTCGCCAAAAAACCATCTATCTTTATATATTTTGCTCTCCAAAATATTTGAATCACCTTTTTTCATTATACGCTATAGGCAATCGCTTTATCCTCCCACTGCCTAGCTAGTGTATATTTGGCACAAGATCCATTTGAATACCAACTGCCAAAAGATTCTTGCCAGAAAACAGATTTTTCCTGAAACTAAGAGCCTTATACTTTATCTTAGATCCGTTTACAAGGAACTACACGCAGACCAAGAAACGGGCTGCTGACAACAAAGAGCGGCATACTCCCGGAGAGGGCAGCATACCGCCTGTTTTGTTGTTCAGGATTTTCAAAGAAGCTTGCCCAATTGGCACATGACTTTGCTTACAAAGTGTAATGTAGTATACGCTCTGTCGCCGTTGTTGTAAAATACCGTTGCCACTGGAAAGGACAAGAACATTTTGAAGCGGCAAGAAAACAGGGCTGTGATTGCAGGGCATGAAACCAAAAGCGCAGGACTGGTTTCATCAGCAGACAAGGCATATATGAAAGCCCTGTCCCTCGTCCCACTTCAGACTTCAGGACAAAGTCTCTGAACGTGTGGCAACACTTCCGGAAAAATAGCAGAACAGTGGGCAACCGTCAAGGCTGAAATGAAAGGTTTCACCCAATCTTGGTCGCTGTCCTCCATCCTGCTGAATAGGTTATAAGTCTGCCAATCCTTCAAAATTCTTGACCGCTATCCTCTTGATTTTGGAACATTTCTTCTTTCAAAATTAAAATGGGTGGGAAAGCCATTTTACGACTTTCCCACACCTTGATTGCTTTTGCTATCTCCCCAATATAAAAGTATATCCACTTAACATTAAACTATCCTACTTCCATCTGGCAAGATAATATCACCATTATCACTACTTACATCAAAAAATCCAACATCATGTTTTTGTGCTAACCTTCGCATAAGTTCATATGCTTCATCTGCTACCGACCATGAAAACGCAGCATAAATTACCTCTCTTCCAATGCTGTAATCTACCATATGGCTTTCTAAATTCTCATCTTCATCAAGTAAATCTTCATCTGGTGCATAGTCGCCATTCATTGGAGGAAATGTATCTTTCATTTCCATAAACCAGTTTTGTAAAGCCGGGGAAGATACACTGATAGACTCGTAGTCATGTTCTTCACTCCATTCAACTTGTTTTTCAAACCATGCCATAAATTCTGCTTTTGTAGCAGGTGCCTTGGTTTTCTCGAAAACCATTAAATCATAACTCATAACTATCATTCCTTTCCTATTGTTTAATCTTGATTTTTCACTCTGCTTTATCTTCCGATAAAGAGAAAGAAAATCCTACAAACGATAATCACAACGCCCAGAGCACCTATAAAGATATGATACCCATCTTGCTTGAACAGATCATAGATAAAGCGCCTGGAGCCGTCAAATCTTTCAGATATAAAATAATATTCTCTATTTACTACCCTCTTCTCCCCACTGTGGGTTTGGATTTTTCAGCAAGTCCGACTTCTGCGCAATCTTTTTCAACGCCTTTCATTCTTCCCCCATTAGCTTCCCAAAGTTCAGCCAGAACCGTTTGTAGATAAACATCAAAGACGCTTTTTCCAGGTCACGGTCTAGGCTGGTGGCTTCATCAGCAGCTTGTAAATCCTTTCAACCGGTTTTGTAGGACACTGAAAAAAACGTCCCCGTGAGCCTCCCGCAGGTCAAGGGCTATCCTGTTTATGTCCTGCTGTATTCACGTAGCGGCAAAAGCTGCCATCATCAATGTGAACGGCAATAAGCTGTCTTAACTGCGGAGTGCTCATACTGGGATTGTACTGCTTCATAATGGTTGCGCTCATAGCGTCTACTATCGCATTTGCGGTCTGTACTTGCTTTACTGCCATGTCGTTCACATAGATTTCAAGGTCAGCCATGAACTGAGGGAAATCTGAGTGCGTCACCAGCTCACACAAGAAGAAATTATCCATCCGCTCGCTGCTTTTCAATAGTTCAATCATCTCATCACCCAAACGCAGGTCTGTAAGACCTGCGTTTGGGTGATTTTTTGTTTCCGTCAAGCCCTAACAGATAGTCAGCAGTCGCGCCATAAAACTTCGCCAGCTTGATAAGAGCATAGTGGCTGATGTCTTTAAAGTCGTCTTCCTAAAACAGACTTGGGAAGGTGCGTCTGCTTTACCAGTTGTTCCAGTGTCAATCCATGCTCCACACACAAGTCTTTTGATTGGTCTTGTATGGATAAAACATGCTACCCCTTCTTGTCTACTTGACAAATGGGAATAAATATGTATTCATAAATTGATACGAAAACAGCATACTCTTTTTCTGTCATTCTTACATAGAAATTTTTCAGACTTTCAAAAGATATTTTCAAATCGTCTTTGATTACATCTGTTTCATCTTCGTTTCCCCAAATATTAAGATACATACCGTTTTTTATAAAAGACCGTTACCCTGTGTAGTTTCTTGTAAACTGTGCTTTTTTACACAATAAATCTTTTACACTGCATCCTTATAAACAGATAATCTACACATTGTTTTTTAAGTATTTTGCACGCTGAAAATATGCGAACATGAGAACCGTTTGAGTGTCTAACTAAGATAGATCAGACCTTTTTTCATCTATAGTGGGACATCAATATTGAAGCAAAAATTACATACAAAAAGCCGGAAAATAAACCAAAATATATACGTAGAAATATCGATTTTACCTCGAAAAGGTTTTCTGCGCATAAGTTTTATAAATCATCAAAACATCCATAAAACTAAATCGCTCTGTATTTTTCCACAAATATATTTAGTCATTTTCCGACTTTTTTAGGGGATAGGGGTTTAACACCTCATTTATTAGACGCATAACCTAAGAAAAATGTTTCAACTTCTATAAAAAATTTTTTCGTTAAAATCGACATATGAACTGGAGAACATTCAACAAACAAATACATTTCTCTTAAAATAAATCAACTTACGAATGATAAAAGAAATATTTCTAATACATTCGTTTATTTTTTGACAAATGCAATGGCCTCGACTTCACACAAAACATTTTTCGGAAGCTCTGCCACAGCTACACAAGATCGTGCTGGTTTATGCGTGCCAAAATGCTTTTCATAAATACTATTAAACAAAGCAAAATCATTCATATTTTTTAAAAAACAGGTGGTTTTTATCACCGTATTCATATCTGCACCCGCTTTTACTAAAACCGCTTTTAAATTTTTCAATACCTGCTCAGTCTGTGCTTCAATGCCACCAACAATCACCTCATTTGTTTCTGGTACCAAAGCAATTTGCCCAGAGGTATAAACGATATTATCGATCTTCATCGCCTGAACATATGGTCCAATCGCTGCCGGAGCCTGATTGGTATTCACAATTTCCATTTCCTCTTCACCTCTCCTTTCTTTATCTTTTTACTATAACAAGAAGACGCAGGAAATGACAATCATTTCTTTATCGGCAACCACAATTTTGATTGACACAAGCCGTTTTGGTTTCTGAGGAAATTGTATTTGGATAATAATGCTGCATTTGAACCAACTGATTATGAATCACTTGTGTATGCTGTGGATGAATTACTGGAACGACGGTTGTCTCATACGTATTTACTGTATTCATCTGTGTTGGATAAACAACTGGCTGACCATACTTTACACTGCCTGCTGCAAATCCTCCTTTGTACGGTATCTGACTCATACCATATACACCACTAGGCATTCCTGCCATTGGCATATTTTGCATTCGGTTTGGTGCAGCTTTAAAAAGATTACGATTTAAAAACATTTGATTTCCCTCCCGATTTGAAATCGATTTTTACAGTTTCTTTTCTACTGTAAAAGCAAGTCAAAAGCATGACTTAACCTGCTTTATTCTCAAGCATAAGACAGCTTGAATACTGTATCTTATGCCAAGGCCTACAGCTTGGTCTCATTCATTTGCACCAATTTTCTATTCACAAAAAAATTGGACCAGTGTCAAAACTCTTTTAAAAGAGTTTGCAATGATCCAATTCTTCTTTTATCTTTTTATGTATCAATGTTTGAGGCATACTGCTTTAAAAAACGTGCGATGGCATCTGCTTGAAAACCTTTGCGATACAAAGTCTGCTTAATTTTCCTATTTCGCGTAAAATCATCTGGAACATTGGCATATTTTCGCAACAATTTCTCCCCTTGCTTTACCAATGGTTCCCAGTCTATATCCTCCACAGTCATGTCAACTTTTTCTTTCTGCTCAGCTAACACGACTGAAATTAGCTGCATGCCAAATCCTTTTTGTTGTAAAAAGCTCCTGATTCGCTGCTCTTTTTCCCGAGTAGAATATTTCTCGATTCGCTTTTGAATTTTCCTCAACCAATATTCGATGGCTTGCCGCTCCTCGGTCTTTGTATATTGTAAAAGTCCTTCTTCGAGATCAGCTGCCTGTATACCCTTTTGCAACCCCTGCTGCTCAATCGCTCTTCTACCAATTCGTTCTACATTTTTCTTGGTTCGAACGAATGCCCTTGCATATTCCACATCGTTTAACAAACCATAGTTCTGTAACTTTTGACATGCTTTTTGTATCACTGGCTGGGTAAAACCCTCTTCTTCCAAAAAGCAGACAACCTCCTTTGTCGTCCGCATTTTCTGGGACAAAAAGGGCAATGCACATTTATACGCCGTTGTACATGTATCAAAATAAAGAATTTCCTCCAATAAAACAGAATCCATCTCCATACCTTTTCGCATCAAAAATTGTCCCAAAGTCGACTCATCTACAGAAATCCGTCTCGTTTGTAGCCCCCCTTCACACAGATCCATAACATAACGTCCACGTTGCTCTGGATCTACTTCAATTTGTTCAATCATCCACATTTTCTCACCTTCTTTTTACGCATAACCAAATGAATCCTTTGTATTATATTCTTACATGTATTAAACAGAGCCCTCTTCATTTTGCAAACACACGAGCAAATTTAAAAACTATACAGACAATTCAATTTTTATGCCATACTTGAATATATTAAGAGATAGATATAAACATCTTTACTATTTTGCAACCCATACACATTGCACAATACCGTCTGCTTCCAACCACAAACATGTATCACTCAAATCATCTATGGAATCCTTTGTTGTCACAATCAATTGATTGCCTTCAATTTTCCAAATTTTATCTGCTGAACCTGCCGGAGTATATGAATCCGAAAAAATAAGCTGGCTGTTTTTTATAATTTTTCCCTCATTTTGCAAAATTTGAAGAGCATGAAAAAATTTTGCTGCTTCTAAAACATTCCGATCGATGTTCTCTACCTCGGTTTGTGTAAAACTTCGTTTCGCACCCTTTGCTTCCGAATAAAAAAACTGAAACGGTTGTCTCATCTTTTCACCATAGACCGTAAACATAAATTTTGTAATGACTTTCTTATGATCCACAGCTAAAGAAAAATTCTCTATTTTTGCATTTACAGGAATAGAACGCTTATTTTGCAAATCATGCCAAAGCATCTGCATACTGACATCATCAATCATATGATCAACAGCAATATCATCAGCAAATCGCTCCCAAATCAAAACTCCCCACCATAACAGGAAAATACATATACAAGTAAAAACAGTTTTCACAATAATTTCTTTTTTTGTTTTCTTTCTCAATTGTATACGCCCCCCAAATGCCCATTTAATGAGCATAAAAGATCCATTTCTTTCACGTACTATTTCTAAAAACAGCATGAGCCCATTTCAAATCAAACGAAAAAATTCAATACAACGTCCATTGACGGTTCATTCTCCTATTTTCTTTGAATCCATTCATTTTCTATCAATCCTTTAAATCCGTATGATTTTGCTGCATTGCTCTGTGATAATAATGATGTACCCATGCAGTGAACTCATTTTCGCATAAGCTCAGACGATAAGCTTCTTCAATTAATGCTTCCAATTGAATTTTAATTTCCAAAATTTTTTTCTCATCCTTCACTGGATTGATCTGTGTATTCACAAAATACCCTTTACCGTTTACAATTTGCAGCACACCTTCTTTTTCCAACTCACAATAAGCATCAAAAACATATTTGGGATTTACAACAAGTAAGGTTGCTAATTCTCCAACAGAAGGAATTTTTTCACCAGGAATCAGTACATTTTTTTGAATTAAAGCTCTGATTTTCTTTATAATCTGTTTGTAAATTGGTTCATTGCTTTTTCTGTCAATATGAAACAGCACGAAGCATGCCCCCTTTTTTACGAAACGTATTTTTCAATTATGAAAAAATAATCTGTCATCCAGATGACTGTCTCATTCATTTTTATCCATGCAAAAATAAATTTTTATTTTGTAAAAAACCAAGACAAGACGAAACTTCTAAAATAATTTCGTACTTATCAACTTTGTCGATCATTTAAAACAAAACACTTTTTAGTTGCGCATTGTCTTGATGATAAACAACAATAATCTCAGAAATTTTGCAAAAAACCAACCTCATTTACTCTCTAACTTTTCTTACCCTCCTTGTTCTCATTGATTTCTCTTATTCTCTATTCTTCTACCTCCAACGGAAAATCATATTGAATCAAATCATCATAAGTTTCACGACGAACGACAAGTTGATCTTTAAAATTTTCCACAAAAACAACAGCCGGACGTGGTACTTTATTATAATTGCTTGCCATAGAGTACCCGTAAGCACCTGTACAGAAAATCGCCAGTGTATCACCAGGTTTTGCCTGTGCAAGCTTGATATTTTCCACAAGTACATCGGCAGATTCACAACAACGCCCAGCAATGGTAACCTCTTCCTCTGTCTCATCCAGCATTCGATTGGATAATACAGCCTCATAAACGGCTTGATATAAAGCCGGACGAATATTGTCCGTCATACCTCCATTCACCGAAACATATGTCCGAATACCTGGGATTTCTTTTCTTGCACCAATGGTATATAAAGTTGTTCCTGCCTCTCCAACAACTGAACGTCCTGGCTCAATCCACAATTGTGGAACTGGGATATCTATCTCATGGCATCGTTTGATGAATTTTTCAACAACCAATGTAATAAAACCTTCATAAGGCTTTAAGTGATCACGCATCGAATAACGAATTCCGAATCCGCCGCCGATATTTAACACACGTGGTGTAAATCCATGTTGTATCTTCCATTCCAAAAGCTTAGAAAATATTCGGTCCATAGCAATCATATATCCTTCCTCGCCAAAAATCTGTGAACCGATATGTGAATGAATGCCTTTTAAATCAAAAACTTCATGATTATGTAAGTACGATAATGCTCGATCTGCTTGCCCATTGTTTAAATCAAAACCAAATTTTGAGTCCTCATTTCCAGTAATAATATATTTATGTGTATATGCATCCACACCAGGTGTCACACGCAATAAGCAAGAAACAACCACTCCAAGTTGTTTTGCAACTTGCTCCAACAATTCTATTTCATAAAAATTATCAATAACAATCGTTCCGATACCGTTGGAAAGCGCTAACTCCAGTTCTTCTCTATTTTTGTTATTTCCGTGAAACAATATATTTTTCGGATTTACACCGGCTTTTAATGCCGTATAAAATTCTCCACCCGAAACAACATCAAAGCCCATTCCTTCTTGGGCTAACAATTGTAGCAAGGCTGTTGTATTCAAAGCCTTTGTAGCATAAAAAGCACGACCAACGACTCCTTTTTGATTTACAACACGTAAAAACATACGTGCACGTTCTTTAATCAATGCTACATCATAAACCATAAGCGGTGTTCCATATTTTTCTACCAATTGTTCGGTATCCATACCCCCGATTTCTAAATGCCCCTGTCCATTGATAGAAGCTGTTCCACGTAATATCACTTGTTTCACTCCTTAACTTTCATTATATTTATTTAATTTACCATAGAAAAAAAGAAAAAGCTTTAGTTTTTCTACAAAAATCACTGTTTCTATATATCAGATGCTCCCAATCTTAGCGATGGATCCATTTTGATATTGACAAAGAAATCAAGACAAAAATAAAAAATATCCTCTTTGCATCTAATCCCTCTTCGTTCAATAAACGTAACAATTCTGCCACAAAACACGCCGATTACTTGGCTGTCTTTTGCAAACATCTCACGCATACAAAAGTTACAAAAACAATGGACTAAAACCAATTTTTCATAAAAAACACTTTTATATAAGTAAAAAACTTTAAAGAATAAAGTTTTTTATAGATCCTTTACTCTATACTCTTTTTTTACCCGATCAATCATCATATAACCAAAGTCGCTAGTCTTTATAGCATTATTTTACGCATAAACACCATTCAATGTGTTTTTTTTTGTAAACTATAGGTTAAATATAAGGCAAAGACCGTAATCGCTCCAATCATGATGGGTTCAACATATGGCTCAGCTACAGTCTTAACCAACTGCCAATTTGCACCAAGCTTTAAACCAAGAAACAGAAAAAAAAACGTCCACGGAATCACTGCAATCCATGTATAAAAACAAAATCGCCAAAATGACATTTTTGCAAAACCAGCAGGCAAACTGATTGCATGCCGGACAATCGGAATAAAGCGAGCAAAAAAAACAACACCTGCACCGTATTTCTCAAACCATATCTCCGCTAAATATAAATGCCTCTCATGTATTCCAATATATTTACCGAATTTTAAAACTATTTTTCGACCACCAAAATAGCCCAACAAATACAAAAAAATTTGTGCCAACACACCGCCAATGATACCAAAACATATAGCACCAATAAATTGAATTTTTCCAACGGAGACCAAATATCCACCATACGCCAACACCAATTCACTGGGAATGACTTCAACCATCAATCCCAATAAAATCCCAATATATCCCAGCTCTTCCAACAAATTCATACTTTGCAAAAAAAACTGCTCCACCATGCTTACCATTTGAAAATAAGACGAGAACAAAAAACACAGACCACTTTATCCTTTATAAATTATAGCAAAATATTTTTAAAAAAATAAAATATAATATATCATTTTAACTAAAATAAATTTAATCATTTTATGTTTTCGTATTTATCTCGTCTTTTTTCTCTCCTTTCTTTCAGAATTTTATTGATTACTTTATCTTACGCTAAAAAACAAAAAAAAGACATGCTATTTATGAAACAGCCGCCTCAAATTTCAACATCATTTCATTTTACATTCCATCAGACAATAGAAATTCAGCCAAGATTATAAATTCAAAATTTATAATTTGAGATAAATCAGAAATAATTATAAATTTTCAAACCAAAATGATTTCATTATAAGTTTTTCTCACACTTACTACAAACCATACAAATTGAATTTATTCTTGTGGATTTTAAACCAGTCATATATCGCAGTTATTCCACATATCTACAAAAAGCACATCATTACTCACTAAAAAAATTCATATGACTACAATATAAAATAATATTAAGAAAAGCTTAAAAAGCCATTATTTCCCGAAATTCTACTCTTTATCGCACCATTTACATAAGAAAGACCAAATGGCTTATTTTTTAATCAGAAAACTACCTTTATACATTTTATTTAAGAACGAACCAAAATCAACGGTAAACTATATAGATAATTTGGGTTTTTCTAAATTTTAGCAAACAAAAAATCATTAATATTGATTTTTTAAATATTTTTATTTGTTTGTTTAAAATATAAAAATATTATTTTCCATTGGCATATGCTGTTAAAATTTTTCCTTCTTCAGCATCCAAAACGATCCAATATCGGAGCTTTTGCTCAATAGAAGCATCAATTGAATTACGGGATTCATTTGCTTCCTCTTCTTGATTGACTCCCTTATCCTTTTCTGAAGGAACCACCGATTTATGATCTGAGCCCATGGACGAGCCAGCACTCAGATCTTCTGATCCTTCTATTTGCTTGGTTTGATCAATAAACATGACACGCCATGCAGTAACTTCCGTTAAGCCTAGACTTATATTGGTATAAATACCCTGCTCAATAATCAAAGAAAAATGATCAATTTCCACGTTTTTACTTTTCAGATATTCATAAGCTCGTGCTTCAACCTGTGAAAATGAAAAAGATGTATTCTGATAATTCCTTTCTTCCAATACATCAAAAACAATTCCTTCTTCCTTATCATAGTAATTCATAAAAAAATTGTCATAGCTTTGCTTTTCCATTTTTTCTTTATGATTTTCATCCAAAATGACACCTTGAAACATCCAAGAAATAAAAATCATAGCAATTATAACTGATGTAATTAGCAAAAATCTCAAATTTTTTTTCACGAAAGTCATTGCCCCTGTCTCTGGGAAAACCCTATGTTTATAAAGTATTTTATACAATTTTTAATCTGTTCGTAAAGCAGAAAACTATTTTTTTCATTTTAAATCACTTTTATACATATATCAGTCCATTTCTGATCATATTAACAGGTATCATATTAAATTTTTTGATACATTGGAGCTATATGATCTTTATTAAATGGTGCAGTCTCACCATAAGATACTTTATTATATAACATATCCTGTTACAATTCATTGACTGATATGCTAACATTATTTTTAGAAAAGAGGTGCTACACATGTTATCTGGTTATTTTCACCACAAAATTTATTTTCTTTTTGGTGTTGGACTGACTTTATTCATTGCCTGTATCAGTATGATTTTAAGCAAATTTCCTTATTTATCTGTCATGGGACCAATGATTCTAGCCATTTTTATTGGTATCGGTATAAACGCATGTTTTCCCGTTTCTCAATCCCTTCAAACGGGGATTGATTTTAGTGCCAAAAAATTGCTACGACTCGGAATTATCTTTATGGGTCTTCGTTTAAATTTAACAGATATTATAAATCAAGGATTTTCAATTCTTATAATTGATATTTTTGCAATTTTTATTGCACTTTTTTCTATGCATTTTCTAACCAAATGGTTAAAAATAGATGAAAAACTGGGATTTCTAGTCACCATTGGTACAGCAATATGCGGAGCTGCAGCGATTATAGCAGCCTCAGTTATTGTAAAAGCTCAAAAGCATCAAACCGCACTTTCTGTTGCAATTATTGGTATTTTAGGTACACTGGGAGCTCTTGGATTTATTATTGCTCAACCCATCTTACCACTGGACAACCATGATTTAGGCGTATTAGCTGGTGCAACCCTACAAGAAATTGCACATGTTGTCGCAGCGGGAGCCGTACTCTCAACAGAAGGGGCTGATACAGCCCTTGTTGTTAAGCTAGGACGTGTGATTTTACTCGTACCAGTACTATTACTTTTTTCTTATTACTTTAGTCAAAAAGATCGACAAAATGGCAAAAGTTTAATAACAAAACTTCCAATTCCATATTTTATTCTTGGATTTTTGGCGATGAGCTGTATCAATACATTAAATATTTTGCCGCAAAGTATGACAAACTTTCTGATTCAGCTCTCTGTGTGGTTACTTGTTATGTCTATGGCAGGGCTTGGACTTGGCGTTAAACTACAAGACTTTAAAGCAGCTGGAATACGACCAGTACTTCTTGGTGGAATTGGATTTCTTGTAATGCTGCTGTTTACACCCCTTTGTCTATGGATCTTATCTTTTTTCTAAATATGGAAGGAATTGAATGGCAGATATGACCTACTTACTTTTAATTAGCGGATTTATTTTTTTAGTAAAAGGAGCAGATATTTTTGTAGACGGCTCTGCCGCACTCGCCCAAAAGTTCTCAATTCCTCCATTGATCATTGGATTGACGATTGTGTCTTTTGGGACAAGTGCACCAGAACTTGCCGTGTCACTTAGTGCATCATTAAAGGGTGCAAACAATATGGCAATCGGGAATGTCATCGGATCTAATCTATTTAATCTTTTGGCTGTACTAGGTATATCCGCTTTGTTTTATCCACTCTATATTCAACATGACAGTCTGACCAAAGATTTTCCTTATGTTACTTTGATTTCTTTTGTTTTACTTATTTTGACTATGGATCATCTTTTTCAAAATGGTGAAATCGATTTCTTATCCAGAAGTGACGGACTGGTCCTATTATCTTTTTTTGGAATTTTTATGTATTATTTAATACGAAGTGCACTGCATTCCCGAGCGCATACCATAGATGAACCCAAAATTCCAACCATCTCACTTGGAAAAAGCGTTGTTTATTGTGTACTTGGAATTACTGGGATTATTATTGGTGGTGAATTTGTAGTAAATTCCGCCAGCAAAATTGCCATTCAATTTGGAATGAGTGAGAGTCTCGTTGGATTAACCATCATTGCAATTGGAACCTCTTTACCTGAACTAGTAACAAGTATTGCCGCAGCTTTAAAAAAGGAAAACGACATTGCCGTTGGAAATGTGCTTGGATCTAATTTATTTAATATTTTAATGATTCTTGGTCTATCCGCAACCATTTCTCCAATGACAATTAGCAGCACCATATTCCCAGATTTATTGTTTATGCTACTAATAACTCTTTTCGTTTTTATTTACTGTTTGATTTTTAAAAATATTGGTCGGATTTTAGGTGGGGTTCTCACCATCTGTTATATTGTTTATACTATATTAATCATTATCCGAAATTAAACCAAAGGAAACAAGACAAAAAACAGCCTCGAAAAAACAGCTCTAAACGACTGCCCCACTGAAACAACCACCTGCTTAAAGCAGGTGGTGAATGTAGATTACATATCAACAACTGAAATCCACAACTTAAGACTTGATACTGTTAAACAGTCAAAACTTAAACAAAAAATTGCAAATAAACTCAATCCTCTATCCTACAATGTTGAGCCTGATATCTTTTTATAAATTCATCTTACAATAATTTTGAGTACCTGATTTTTAAAATATCTTATGATTTTATTTAATGCCATATACCGAGGAAAATATAACAATAATCTTAATATTTTTTGAAAATTAAGAAATATTTAGATAAACATATATTCGATGTATTGCTGTATTTTTTATTTCTATTTTTTCAACATGAATATGAAATAGCTTTCTAACGCACATTTAGGAAATAGACAAAACGGCTTGATCACCACTCTCTCCAGTTTCCGAGTTTTACGTATCCACCAACATACTGGCTTTTGTATTTTGCACAAAAAATAAAAAACATCTTTCCTCTTTACATAAATGCATATAATCTTCAAACTTAGGAAATTGCTTCCAGTGATTGTCCACTACAACCTTTCCTTCTACCTCTTCACAAGTTCCATTTTTGAAATCATTACGTTCAACTATGTATTCCTCAGTTTCTTCAAATGAGCTAACAACATTCATTACCTCTTTATTTCCATTATATTCATATTTCTAAAAAATTAAAGAATATAAAAATAAACTGTTATTCTCCTTAACATCAAAATTATTGAGCATATATATTCTACCTAATTCATCATAGAATGTAGCAGATACAAATTCTTTTCTTATCTCTACTGTGATATTGAGGATAGCTATTGTCCTCTAAAACAGCTGTATATGGGAGACCTTTTTCATGATATGAACAAACTATATCAATATCAATAATTTTCCATGTTTTTTCTCTACTACATTCCATTCGTCACAATAGTATACCCTTATATTATTTATATACCTTTCCTTTAATATCTCTTATCTCTACTCTGTTCTCTTTAGCATATGTAATACTTTTTTTCAGGTACTGGTACTGGCTTTGTTTGAACTGGAACTTCAAGTATTTGTCTTCTTAATCTTTTGTTCCTCAAAGCTTTAGGATTAAATGGACTGTTAGATATTTGAGCACCTGATGGATATTTATTTACTAATTCTTTTATATATCCTATAACTGTTTTTTCTTTTACACTACTTAATTGAGTAAACTTTCTCAAAACAATTGCTTTAACCAACTTATATGAATCAACTGCATATTTTTTACCACCTATTTTTTGAGCATCCAATTCACTCTCATTATATTTATAACACAGGATATTTTCTTTATTAAATTTATTTTCTGTTTATAATAATTTTTTATATAATCTGTCATATTTTTTAGATGTTGATACAGATTTTAGCTTCTTACTTTCACCATCTCCCTTATCTCTTGCTTTTGTCTGTTTTGCTTGACCGGATTTTGATGCTTCTTCTTGATTAGGTTTAGATGTTGTTGTACTACCTTTACTACCTGCTTTTGACTGATTCCCTTTATTCTTATCAGGTTTTGGTTGATCTTTCTGTGTAAACCGCTTCCAAACCGTTTTATCTCCTTCTTTTCCTTTCTTAAGCCCAGTCTTTCCAACATTTCCTATCGCTTTTACGACTTTGGGAACTTTTGTAATTTTTGCCACAGGGATAAGACTTGCACCCGCTTTTAGGGTATCTAAGTCAGCTTCTCCATGGGCAATATCGGTTATCACTTGTTTTGCGTCTAATAGCCAAGTAAATCTAAGATGAAGTTTTCGTCTTTCTTTGGTTCTGGAATTTTCCCACTGCATGTTTTCTTCCCATTATGCACCAAAATGCCGATTTCACAAAATCAATTACACTTTCTGAAATAAAATAAAAAACAAGGCTACTTGCTGTAAACCAAGAGTTAACCTTGTTTGAATCAAGTAATTCTATTTCTATAAAATTATTTCATAATTTCAATCAAATCCTATTACTGTCCACTCATCTATACAATCCCAAAAATCAATGTTATATTCTGGCTGTTCTTTAGCAGACCATAGAGTAGCATTATTTTGATTACAGTTTGTATAATCAATAACTACATAAGTTCCTATCCCATTACTAAAAAAACCAAATGATGTATCCAAATTAATTTTTAGAGGTTCCTCGATTTCAGAAACTATGCTCCAGTCAAAATCATCATCCCCTAAAAAAACAACTTCTTCCAATGGAACCAGTCCCATAGAACCACTAGCATAGTAGTAAAATCCATTATGAACATTTTCATAAAAATCCCTAACTTTCTCAGGAAATTTATCCCATATCTTTTCTAACTCTGGATTTTTAAAATCTTGAGCTGGAGCTCTACCTTCATAATAAAGCACTTCACCATTTCTATTTTTTAAAGAATATAAAATTGAATACCTATAGTTAATTTCCATTAATTCAACTTCTACTAAATAATCATTTAAATATGCTATGGTATTGCTCATTTCAGAATTTACATGTAATTTCCATAAATCCAAAATCATTTTTATTCTCTTTTTCATATCTTTTTCTTTAAAAATATGAAACCAAGGTTCAGGTAATAAAATCAAATTATTATCTATCTCATTTAGTGATAATAATCTGATGTATCCATTTTTTTTCATTATATATTTTTTTAGGAATTCATATTTTTTATCCATACTAAATTTTATTCCCTTCTATAAATAAAATCATTATTCTTGAAGTAAGTCATCTATTTGTTTCTGTAATACTCTTTCTAACCTCTCTTCTTTTCTTATCATTTCTTCCCTATATTTAGAATTAACCTTAATTTCTCTTTCTTGTCTTTTTTTATAATACATATAATCTTTAAAATAATTATCTTGTTTTGAAGCATTTGCTGAACGACTTAAACCAGTAAAGTTTTCAGGATTATTTAATATTTTTAACTGTTGTTTTTCTGTTAACCTATCAAACCCATCCATTCTTACTATTTTCTCCATTGGAACAATATGGTCTGCCTCTAATCTTTTAGTTATCGTTTTTTCTGGTAAAGCATAATCATCCATAGGTACTCTACATTTTCATTTACTTTATCTCTCATTTCTTTAGAGGGTGTCCTATCTCTTAGTTTTTTATATTGAGCATCTGAAATTTTTCTTTCATTATATCGCGGTAATATATCTCTACTTTCCCCATCTCTCTTATCTCTCGCTTTTGTCTGTTTTGCTTGACTGGATTTTGATATTTTTTCTCCTTCTTTTCCTTTCTTAAGCCCGGTCTTTCCAACATTTCCTATCGCTTTTACGACTTTGGAAAGTTTGATCACTTTTGCGGTGGGAATTGCAAGTTATTCCAAACAGATTAGATATGATTCGTAAACTGTGGTGTAAAAGCAGGGCAGATTTTGGATAGATCATTACAAAAAGAAACTGCCAGAATCTGAAAAAACAGATTCTAGCAGTCAACTTTTGAAAGAATGTTTTTCCTTCTTATACCACTGATATACCCGTCTTATTATAGAACAGAAACGATAGGTCAAGTCTTTTTTCTTGCTTTTTGATTTCATACGCCTGTCAGCAGCTCCAGAGTCAGAGCTGACTTCTTTCTTTTTGGATGGCTTGGTCAGCGCACCCAAATTTTACCAAGAGCTGGATTCCGCCATCCAAAATGACCAAAATACCATGGAACCAATGGGTTCCCAGGTGGCGGAGAAATATTCTGGCGAATAACACGTCTTCGCCCTAAATGGTATTCTTCTCAACCAACACAGTTAAAAGGATTTTTCTCACCGCTGTGACCAGCCGGGCGAATCAATACACAAATAAATAACTTGCTACTTTTTAGTGTGAAAAAAGTAATATTATGTAAGTTTAACTAGAATGGATTTTACTATTTCCTTAAATTCTTCCTTTTCTTCATTGTATGACCAAATATGTAATGTGCTTTTTTCAACGGAGTTCTTTAAAATGCTTTTTAAGTCTTCTGCGTAGTTTGCTAGAAATGAAGCATCAAGTTCCGATATTTTTTCAAGCAATTCTCCCTCATATAACTCTCCAGTAAAAATATTATCCCTCAAAATTCTATTGCTTTCAACATAGCCAGTTTAGGAAAGACTTTTTGGCGCAGCATTCTTAAAATATCTGCTGTGTTAATTTCATCAATTGATTTATCAATTAATTTATTATACCATTTTTGCAATGGATATAGCTCTTTATCAGAAGTAATATATTCACAATTATACAACTCTTTTATTTTTCTTTCTCCATCTATCATTGCTATTCAATTCCTCCATATGGTCTAAATAATTCATTTATTCTTTCAATCATACGAATTCGCTTTATTCAATCCTTCTTGCAACAATCCTCTATCTACATCTGAAAGATTAGAATTTTTTAAAGATCCTTCTAGGGCTTTTTTAATTTTTTGTAATGATTTATAAGAACCTTTCATTTCACCTAAATGGTCAAAATATCTACCTCTGCCATTTGGAACGGCTTTCCCCTGTAAATCCTTTAGTGTACCACTAAAATCTCCTTCTGTTAAATAATCATTAATGGTATTCTCTAGTGCCTTCAGTCGACTTTTCTGAGCATCTGTTAAAGTATTAGTTGGTTCTCCACTCCGTTTACCAGATCAGTGATATTTCCCATGACGTCATACCATACTCCTGGGAAACCTGACCCCATGTCCGGATTCTTGTCCTCCTTCCGCCAAAGTTGTAGGTAAAACCTACCTTGCCTCATTTCCCATCACATCCATGGTTTGAAGCAGAAGCCCGTACACATCATAGGAATTGCTTTCCTGTATCCTGCCGTCTGTGCGGAGGAAGATCAGAATACGGTCTAGGAATCGTAGGTATATTCAAAGCCCTCTCTCCCTGCTACCTTTGCTTTACATGCGCGTCTTTATATGAAGACATAATAAACACTGCTAATTTATGTCAACTTCTAAAAACCGAAATCCTAACAACCCCTTATCTTCGATTACATTTTTCACTAATTCAGAAGCAAATATAGGTATAGTGTCACCCTTTAATCTAAAAATATTCCATTTTAAAATTTTGTTCTGCTTTAATACATATTTTTCAACTGAAATAATTTTCTCATCATCCAATTCAAAAATATCATATTTAGAATTTTCCAAATCTAACGCATCAACAAGTGTTACTATATTTGCTACGCAATATGTACTTATTTCTGCTTTTGTTCTCTTATCTACTATTGTAACTGGTAAGTATTGCACTTGTTCTCCAATAATATCATCGGTATATTTTCTAAAATCATCCGAAACAACGAACCATCTATACACATTTGCGAGGCAATCAGTTAACACATTCCCCTCTGATGAATCATACTTAAATACAACCTCATCCCATTTATCAATTACTTTTCCATTCGATGTTATGTATTCATTCATATTACCAATATTGGCTATATCACAATTAACATAATTATCGTCATTTTCATAATCATATACTAACTTGTAATAACGCATTTTTCAGTTCCTTTCTATCTATTTCTTATTCTTACGCCAGTATTCTTTATACAACATATCTGGATTATCAATAATTTTTTGTTTCATTTGCTCAAAGAGCTTTAAAAACTTAGTTTTATCCCCATTAGCAATCCTATCAAATTTTTTCATATTATCAAGTACATAATCATGATATACATAAGGATGTCTACCTTGATGTGGCATTAATTCTTTATTCCAATTATCATCTAAGTCCAATCCATATTTTTTTGTTACATTCTCAAACTGACTTGTATATTTTTTACTTTTATTTGTTGCAAAATGATGTACTTGATTCGGTTTACTTGCACCACCTCTCCCCTGATTCTTCGCTTTTGTCTGTTTTGCTTGACCGGATTTTGATATTTTTTCTCCTTCT
>ERZ1643251.1650-NODE-1650-length-24899-cov-8.156255_pt1 | contig 24899 bp, 20 predicted proteins | sample MGYA00579261_ERZ1643251 | MGnify/ENA primary metagenome ERZ1643251 (study PRJEB29033, sample SAMEA4952267) | chicken gut metagenome | biome: Broiler Chicken; feature: Gastrointestinal Tract; material: Caecum | place: Ireland | collected 2018 | study: Broiler... | reverse complement strand
TATTTTCAATAATTGATATTTTCTTTAAAAATGGTGCATCAATTGATTTACCAATTAAACTATCTGGGAAAATTCCACTATATTCATATTCATCAATAATTTCTTTTAAATTATCTAAATTAATGTTATTATCTTTTGAAAATTTTTCTATTTCTTTTTCTCTTTCTACATTCATATGTTTATCTAATGCTTCATCAATGGAATCATCTTCTTTTAATGTTGGTAAAATTGATTTTAAAAAACTTCTAATTAAATCAGCTTTTAAGAATAATTCGTCATCTGTAATATTAACTAACTTACTTTCGATATTTTCAATATCTTTCTTCTTTTGATGTTCATTAGTTAAATCAACATTTCTAATTAAATTTAAAATATAAGAAACATTTATTTTATCTGTTTGAATTAATTCAAGTGAAAATGTAACATCATTTAATATTGAACTTTTTTCTTTATCGTTCAATAACTTTCTATAAAGTTCATAGTATTTACTTTTATAATCTTCAAACATTTGAGCATTTAATTCAGTATCACCATTATCTAAGTCAAACTCATTAAAAGTTTTTAAACTTACTAAAAGCTTAGCTACTGTCCTAAAGGCTATGATAAATGCTTTAATATCTTCTTCTCGTTCTAATGAATCTACAGAATCAACTACAGGAGCAATTTTTAACAACTCTAAAACTGCTAATTTGAATTTGTTCAGATAATCTTCATACGGTGCCATTATAACCGTATCAATACTATCTGTCTGTGAAAACAATTTAACTGCTTCATCTACTCTAAATTTAGATGGTAAATCATAACAAACTATATTTCCAAAAGGTTTTGTATCCGATTCTACCCTATTTGTTCTGGAAAATGCTTGTATTAAATTATGAAATTTTAAAGGTTTGTCAATATAAAGAGTATTTAGTCTTTTTGCATCAAATCCAGTTAATAACATATCAACAACAATTACTATATCAATATCAGTATTTTTTATTTTTTTACAGATATCTCTAAAATAAGCATCAAAAGTATTTGTACTAAAATTAGTATTATACATTTTATTATAATCAGAAATTATTCTTTCTAAAGTATCTCTAGAATGTTCTTCTTTATGATCTAAATTTTCATTTGCGCCATAAGTAAATATTGCTCCAATTTTTAAGTTATTATTTAATATTTTAAACGTATCATAATACTTAGTTAACATTGGAATTGAGCTAACTGCAAATAAAGAATTATATTTTCTATCTCTAGTTTTAATATTATGATGATCTATTATATGTTGTGCAATTATAGAGATTCTTGCATCATCAACAAACACTTCATTTGTATCTATTGCCTGTACCATTTCTTCATCAGAATCATCTATCTGACTCTCTATTGTTTTAATATAATCTACAGAAAATCCTAAAACATTACCATCTTTTATAGCATCTTTAATAAGATAAGTATGTAAACATTTTTCAAATATATCGGCAGTACTTCTACCATCTTGAGATGGATTTTCTTTAAATCTTGGAGTACCAGTAAATCCAAAATATTGAGCATTTGTAAATGTTTTAGATATTTGTCTATGCATATCTCCAAATTGTGAACGATGACATTCATCTATAATAAATACCGTTTTTAAATCTTTATACTTTTCTAAAATAGGTGCATACTTAGGATTAGAACAAGCATTTGCCATTTTTTGAATTGTTGTTACAATTAAATCTTTAGTACTATCTTTCATTTGCTCAATTAATTTATCTGTATTATTTGTTAAATCAACACAACCAGGTTTAAATTTATTGAATTCATCTAAAGTTTGTTTATCTAAATCTTTTCTATCTACCAAAAAGAAAACTTGGTTAATAGACGGTTCCTTTGCAAGTATTTGACTTGTTTTAAATGATGTTATTGTTTTACCAGATCCTGTTGTATGCCAAACATAACCATTGTTATTTGTATCAAGTGCTCTTGACACAATGTTTTCAACGGCATAAATTTGGTATGGTCTCATTACTAATAACATTTTTTCTGTTTGGTTTAAAATCATATATCTCGCAATAACTTTTCCTATTTGACACCTATCTAAGAAGGTTAAGCAAAAATATTCTAAATTATTGATTCTTTCATTGTTCACATCTGTCCAATAAAAAGTAAAACCATAATTTAATTCTTGATCCCCATTAGCAAAGTATTTAGTATCTACTCCATTACTAATAATAAATATTTGTATAAATTTATATAATCCACTATAGGAATGTCTTTTATATCTTTTAATTTGATTAAAAGCTTCTTTCATATCCATTCCTCTACGCTTTAATTCTATTTGGACAAGAGGTAATCCGTTTATAAGTAGAGTTACATCATACCTATTAGTATATTTTCCTTCAACTGTAGTCTGATGAGTAACTTGAAAAATATTCTGACACCATTCCCTGGTATTAAAAAGTTCTATATAAGCGATGGTACCATCGTCACGTTGTATATCTTGTAATTGTCTTAACTCTTTTGCACTTTGAAAAACACCTTTACCAGATATTTTAATCATTAATCGTTCAAATTCTTTATCAATTAAAGGTTTCCCATCTAATCTTAACTTATTATGTTCATTTATTTGTTCTCTAAAATTTCTTTCTAAATCTTCTACAGTATCTATTTGAACTTTTTTATATCCTTGCTTTACTAATTGGTCAATTAGTTTTTCCTCTAATTTTGCTTCACTTTCATATACTCCCATGCTACACCACTTTCTTAAGCTTTCTTTCATAATTTTTAACTTATTAAAACATCTTTAATTCCTGTTTATTTTTTATTTATTTCTAATGATTGTTTTATCAATGGAATCACATTGTCAACATCATCTATTGTATATAATTCAACTCGATAATCTCCATTACCCCAGTGTCCTTTTTCAGATACATCTTCAGTTATTTTTAAAGGATCTCTCAAATTACCTTTTTTAACATTCAACATTACTTTCAATTTATTTTTAAAAACCTCTATGTCACATATATTTGTTTTTCCTTTAAAAGCAATATAGACCTTCTTCACGTCAACATCAATATCATCCAAATTAAGAACTATATCTTTTAATTTTGCATAAGCCTCTTTAATAATTGCTGAAGCATTATTTAAATGATCTTCCTCCGTATATACCTTGATTTCACTATTAATTTTTTCCTGTTTATTCATAAAATCCATTTCTTCAATTTTAATATCACTAGTTTTTTTAATAAATTCAACATCAACAACACTCTCTTCATATCTAGTAACTTTGATTAAATCAACTGGAATATTTTTAAAATCAGTAGCATTTAATTGATATGATGTAAACATAGGAGATACAAATACTATTCTAGATTGACTCCAATCTATATCATTTATTCTTAAATTTTTGTTTTGTTTTTCGTTATATTTCAAAACAAAATCAGCCTTTCTTTCTAATAAAAGTTTTAAATATGTATATCCCTGATCAACTAAACTAGAATTTTTAACATTTTTATATTCAATAATTCTAAAAGATTTTGTTTCTTCATCAAAAGCTAAAGTATCAATTCTAAAATTACCAACTGACATTTCTGTATCAACAAAAGTATAATTTAGTATTAACTTCAAATTATGTTCAAAATAGGTTTGCAATTCTTTCTCTGTCTTAAAATCATTTTGATTTAGCTTTACTTCATTATATAATATCATAATTTTCTCTCCACACCATTCATTATAAGTATAACACAAATCGAATTTAATTCAAAATCACAAAAAACTAGGAATATCAAAATCCTAGTTTAACTTACACTAATGGGGCGAAATATGAGGATCGAACTCATGCATACCGGAGCCACAATCCGGCGTGTTAACCACTTCACCAATTCCGCCATGACATGTAAATAGAATATCAAAAATTACACTAAAAATCAATACTTTTTACAAAATTTGTGATACACTAATAAAGGATGGTGATAATTAATGAATGAAGTAACAAAAATTTTATGTGAAAGAAGAAGTATTAGAAAATTTAAGGGTGACCAAATACCAATGGAAAATCTTGAAGAAATTCTAAAATGTGGTACCTATGCCCCAAATGGCAAAAGTAAACAAAGTGCTAGAATCGTTGTTGTCCGTGATCGTGATACCATCGAAGAAATTGCAAAAATTAACGGTAGTTTTGTAAATAAACCTGGACTAAATCCTTTTTATGAAGCCCCAACCCTATTAATAGTATTTGCTGATAAAAATGTTTCAACTTATATCCAAGATGGTTCTGCGGTTATCACGAACATGCTCAATGCCGCCTTCTCTTTAGGTGTTGATTCATGCTGGATTCACCGCGCTAAAGAAACATTTGAAACAGAAGAAGGAAAAAAATATATGCAAAAATGGGGTCTTGATGAAAACTATGAAGGCATCGGCAACATTGTCCTAGGATATCGTGATTGTCCTCTGCCACCAGCAGCACATCGCAAAGAAAATTACATCATATTTGATTAAAAGAGCAAAATATTGTTCTTTTTTTATACCCATTTATGGTATAATTCTATGTATGAGGTAAATAATGAAAAAAGAACGTAAATCACTTATATTTAGTATGTTTATCAATTTGACTGTCTCTATTTTAAAAATTATCGGAGGCTTATTTCTAAGTAGTTACACCCTAGTTACCAATGGCTATTACACATTATGTGACTTTTCTGAAGAAGTTTTAGCATTCATCGGTAGCTTAATCGGTCACAAAAGAGCAAACAAAAAACACCCTTTTGGCTATGGCAAAACCGAATATATCGCCCAAATACTTGTAGGGGTAATATTCATATTACTAGCCATATATATCTTCATAAAATCATTATATCTAGAATATGCTCAAACAAACCCTATAATTATCTTTGTAATTTTATCGGTAACTCTAATGCAATTTCTAAATTCCAATTACTTACTCCAAATTGGCAAAGATATTCACAGTCAAATGCTATTTGCATCATGCCACAGTTCTTACTATGATGCCCTACTTACCATTATTTCTTCACTATTTATTCTCTTAAGTGTGTGGTTTTCCTTTTTTGATTATCTTGGTGTCTTATTAATAATCATCCTTATTTTCTACAAAGGATTACGCATAATCTTAGATAACATCGTATTAATAAATGGCCAAAATGATAATTCCGATAAGATAACCAATAAAATCAAAAGTATTGTTAAAAAAACTAAAAATGTTACATTTTCTTCCGCATCTTTAGTAAATGTTAAAGATTATTATTGTGTAACAATAGAAATTGGAGTCGAAGATGCTCTTACAATGGGAGAACTTCTCCATCTAGAATTTTACTTAAAGAATCAAATTCATAAAAATATTAAAACTATTAAAACTATCGATTTTGAAATATTAAAAAACTAACAAGGAGATGACACAATGTTAAAATTAAATAACATCAAGAAAAATTATGAAACAGAAAATGAATCTGTTAAAGCCTTAAAAGGTATTAGTATCGAATTTCGTGAAAACGAATTCGTTTCTATTTTAGGTCCATCCGGCTGCGGCAAGACTACTTTACTTAACATCATTGGGGGGCTTGATCACTATACATCTGGTGATTTAATCATCGATGGCATCAGCACAAAAAAATATAAAGATCGCGACTGGGATACATATCGTAACCATCGCATTGGTTTTGTTTTTCAAAACTACAATCTTATTACTCACCAATCAGTTTTGTCCAATGTCGAACTTGCCTTAACTTTATCAGGAGTTGACAAACAAACTAGAAGAAAAAAAGCCATTGCTGTTCTAGAAAAAGTTGGCCTAAAAGACCAAATGCATAAAAAACCAAACCAAATGTCCGGTGGCCAAATGCAAAGAGTTGCTATAGCAAGAGCCCTAGTAAACGATCCAGACATCTTACTTGCTGATGAACCAACCGGTGCTCTTGATACTAAAACTAGTGAACAAATTATGAAAATACTTAAAGAAATTTCCAAAGACCGTTTGATAATAATGGTTACCCACAATCCCGAATTGGCTCAAAAATATTCAACTAGAATCATTAACCTACTCGACGGCGAAATAACAAGTGACTCCATACCATACAGTTCTAAAAAAGAAGAAAAAGAAACTAAAAAGGAAGAAAAGAAAAAGGTCAAAAAAACTTCCATGTCCTTCCTAACAGCCATGAACCTAAGTTTAAACAACTTAATGACCAAAAAAGGCCGAACTATTCTTACTGCTTTCGCCGGTTCCATCGGTATCATCGGTATAGCCTTAATTCTTTCTATCTCCAATGGCGTTCAACAATATATAAACAACGTTGAAGAAGAAACATTAACTAGTTATCCGTTGACAGTCCAAGAAGAAACTGTAGAAATATTCGATTTAATTACTACATTACAACCAGATGCAGACAAAGAAGTTCATGAAGATGGCAAAATATATTCTAATGATGTCATGAGTGAAATGATGGCTACAATGTCTGCTAAAGTTCAAAGCAACAATCTAGAAGCTTTCAAATCATACATCGAAAGTGATGAAACTAACATTCAAAAGTACACATCAGCAATCAGTTATTCTTATAATCTAAACTTACAAATCTATAAAGATGATTCTGATAAAATTATCCAAGTAAACCCCAACAGTGTTTTAGATGAACTTGGTATGTCAATGGGAGAAATGCAATCAGCCTTTGTTTCTACTGATGTTTTCTCAGAAATGTTTGACAATGAGGAAATGAATGAGCAAATGTATGACCTAGTCGCCGGAGCATGGCCAACTAAGTATAATGAAGTTGCTCTAGTGGTTGATGAAAATAATGAAATCAGCGACTTTACTTTATATGCTTTAGGATTAAAAGATTCCAGTGAACTATCTGAAATGTATCAAAATATTTTAAATGGTACTGCCTTTGAAGTAGAACAAACATCTTACGAAATCGATGACCTAGTTGGGATGGCTTTCAAATTTATCTTAAATTCTGATTACTATGAAAAAGAAAATGGCATTTGGGTAGATAAAAGATCAGATGAAAAATATATGAAAGACTTACTAACTGATGCTGAAGAATTAACTATCACTGGTATTATTAAACCAAACGAAGAATCTGTTGTTGCCTCTACTGCCGGAGGAGTTCTTTACTTAAAAGATTTAAAAGAATATGTAATAAACAAAATAAATGAATCCCAAATTGCTAAAGAACAAATCGAAAATCCAGATATCAACATCTTCACAGGTCGTGAATTTAATGATGAAGAATTTACAATTGATTCTTTGACTCCCGAACAACTAGCCTACTTGCAAAGTCTAAGTCCATCAGAAATGACTCAAGTAATTGAAAACTACGAAAAACAAGCTGGAGCAACTTATGAAGATGTTTTAAACCAAATTGGTGTAATCGATTTAGACAAACCATCATCAATTAACCTCTACCCTAAAGACTTTGATTCTAAAGAGGAAATAGTTAACATCATTAATGATTACAATGAAAAAGAACAAGCCGAAGGACGAGAAGAAAACGTTATCAATTATAGCGACTTAGTTGGAGTCATGATGAGTGGAGTTTCTACCATTATCGATGTCATCAGTTATGTTTTAATGGCTTTCGTAAGTATCTCTTTAATTGTATCATCCATCATGATTGGTATAATTACTTACATTTCTGTTCTAGAAAGAACTAAAGAAATTGGAATTCTTCGAGCAATCGGTGCAAGTAAAAAAGATATATCTCGTGTATTTAACGCCGAAACATTTATCGAAGGATTAATCGCTGGAATTATGGGAATACTTATTACCCTACTTCTAACAATTCCAATAAACATCATAATTAAAAATCTATCTGGCATATCCAATGTAGCAATACTTCCAATCGGGGGAGCAATCATTTTAGTAATTATTAGTATATTGCTTACAACTATCGCTGGACTAATACCATCTCGTATGGCCAGCAAAAAAGATCCAGTTGAAGCTCTAAGAGTAGATTAATCACTTTGCAATAAAAAAGTGATTTTTCTTTTAATGTGAAACTTTTGTGAACTTAGCACTCATTATTGACAACTGCTAATTTTAGTGATATATTATTAGTGTCAATAGGAAATATTGATAAAAACATTTTCAAGTATAAACATAAATATTTGGAAAATAATAATTAAGAAAGGACGATGATAATTTATGTTACCAAGCAGAATGTTTTTTGATGATATGTTAAGTGATTTGACAATTGAAAATAAGATGAAATGTGATATTTACGAAAAGGATAATAAAGTATTCATAGAAATGGATGTTCCAGGCTATGATAAAGGAGATATTAAAGTAGAATGCAATAGAGGAAATATTGTTATTCGTGCTGAAAAAGAACAAAAAGAAGAAGAAAACAAAAAATATCTTCATCGTGAAAGAAAAATGTATGGCAAAATTGAAAGAAGCTTCCATCTAGAAGATATCGACGAAGATTCAATTACAGCTGAATTTAAAGATGGTATTTTAACAATTGCTGTTGATAAAATTGATGAAGATAAAAACAAAAAATTTATCGAAGTTAAATAATTTAACACAAAAACTAGTGCCTATCAAAACACTAGTTTTTATTTTGTTTTAATTATCTTCTTGAAGTAGTACCATATACTACTCTACCATTTTCATAATGCATCGTATAATTTGTATCATATAAATAATCTAGTTCTCTAATAGTTTGCATCATTCTTGAACAAGCACGCATATTTGCTACCATTGTCGGAACATAATTTCCTTTATAATCACAATATGGCGCAATTGGATTTCCACCAGCCTTTGATAACTCAAGCAAGAAAGATGCAATGTACTTCTTTCTTAAAACATCTCCCACACCAGTAATTCTATTAGGATATCCAACTTGTTTATAAGGATCATATGTCCCCTTTAAATCTTCATATGCTCTACCAGTTTCTTTAACATATTCAGTTGCAATTCTATTATTTATATAAAAAGTAAAATTTCTCTCTACACCAGTATCATGAGCTTGCTCTAAATCATCATCAGCTACTGGATACAAATAAAATAATCCACCGGTACCATGACAATTTACAAAGGCATAATTTTGATTCATCTCATCTTGTTTAGCTAAAAAATTATATAAAGCTTGATTCTCTGGTTCACATACAAATTCCCCATTTAAATCAATACTAGAAGTTCCAATAGGTCCAGGTATTGTTTTAGCTAAATTATTATCTCTTAAATTAGCATATACTATTCCTTCAGCAGCAAGCTGACTCTTTTGTTCTTCAAAATAATATTCATTATTATCATTTAAATTAACACCAGACCCATTTGCAAAAAAGTTTGCTAAAGTTGCCAATGGAAAATCTCCATTTTTATATAATTCTTTTAAAGATTCTTTTAACTTTTTGTGTTTTTCATCTATTTCTGGTATACAATCAAGAGTTACAGAATTAAAGATTTTATGATGAAATTTTTCTCCTGGAACAATCATTTCTGGATCCAGTTTTCTTTGTTCCCAAATTTCTACAACTCGTTTAGAAACAATATCTTTATCAAGATTTGCATTTGCTACTAAAAAATTTACAACATCATCAACAGTAAATGATTTATTTACCTTGCTTTTCCAAAATAATTTTACAAGTTTTTCTTTAACTTCACTTAAACCATTTTCATCACATACGGTTCTTATACAAGCATTAACCGCTAAAGAATTTATATCATCTTGCTTATAAGCTTGATAATATCTTTTACTAAATGCTTCAATTTCCTCTGGATTCATATCTTTCATTACTGAATTAAGAGCATAAGTTGTAGTAAAATACCCTTCAGGATTTTGACAAGGAATAAAATCAATCGTAAATTCATTTGGATCAAAATCTGCAAAAGTTCCTTTACCTAAAGCTATATTTGTCATAAGCTGAGTTACATAATCAACTCCAATTATTTCATTTCCATGAGCTCCTCCCATATAAACTATATGTTTTGGTCCATTTCCAATAGTATAATGTTCAATAGCAAAACCGCATTTACTTTGCCCTAAATCTGCTTGCTTTACAATAGGAAATTTATTTTCTGGATTATTGCAAGCTTCAACTATTCTTTTATTATACTTGTCATAATTTAATATTTCATATTTAATATCGAAATCATTCATATACTTCTCCACCTCATACAAAAATAATATCATCAAAACTATTCAAAAACAAGAAAAATAATCAAATTAGAGTTACTTTACTTGTTTTTTTTACGTATTAAGCAAAAAAATTTACCCATGGATCTTTTCTTTTTAATCTTTGAATTGCTTTTTCTATTGTTATTTCATCCGGACTTATTTTATCTAGTTCACTCCACTTAATAGGCATCGAAATTGTCGCTTTATTTCTAAGCCTTATCGAATATGGAGCAACACTTGTAGCTCCTTTTATATTCCTAACCCAATCAATAAATATTTTACATTTTCTTTTACTTTTTTTCATATTACTTGTATATTTATCTGGCCAAGTAGCCTCCATTAATTTAGCAATATTCCTAGCAATACTTCGAGCATTTTTCCACGTAGTCTTATTTCTTAAAGGAACAACTATATGATACCCTTTTCCTCCACTCGTTTTCAAAAATGATTCTAAATTATAATCATCTAATATTTTCTTTAAATCTTTTACTCCTTCTCGCAGTTTACTTAAACTTAAATTCTCATCAGGATCCAAATCAAAAACTAAAATATCCGCATGATTAACATCATCTACTTTACTCCCCCATATATGAAACTCATAACTATTCATTTGTACTTCTTGCATTATCCCATTTATATCCTTAATATAATAGTAATCATTTCTATTATCTCCACTACTTCTCAATTTTTTAACTCCAAGATAACCATCTAAATTCTCAAAATGTTTTTTATAAAATGGTGTACCTCCAACACCATCTGGAAGTCTTATAGTACTAATAAGTCTATTTTCTATAAAGGGAAGCATTCTTTTAGCCACCTTTTCATAATAATTAAAAATATCTTTCTTAGTAACTTTAGGATTCTTAAATATAACTTTATCTGAATTAGTTAATTCTATCGTCGTTTTCTCTCCTGTAATTTCTGCCATTGTTCTTCCGGTTTTAACACTCGTATTAAATTCTAAAATATTATCATACAAATGAAACTCATCCTTATCTTTTATTAATAACCAATTATCTTCATCCATCAATACTAAAGTCCATAATCCCTTCAATCTTTTTCCATAAAGTTTAAATTTAATTATGCCTTTCTTAAAATTCGGTTTCTTTCCATCCAATACTTCCCATGTTCCATAATCCCAAAGCATCACTGTTCCAGCTCCATATTCACCCTTAGGAATAATACCTTCAAAATTTCTATAACTGATAGGATGATCTTCCACCATTACTGCCAGTCTTTTATCTTTTGAATTATAAGATGGGCCTTTTGGAACTGCCCAACTTTTCAAAACTCCATCCCATTCTAACCTTAAATCATAATGATCTTTTCGCGCTATATGATGTTGCACCACAAATCTAAATTTCCTACTACTTTTCTCTTTTCTTCCCCTGGGTTCATGTGTCTTATCAAAATTTCTTTTTTTATTATATACTTCTAACTTTTTTGTCATAATAAAACCTCTATTTTTAGTTTAAGTAAAATAGAAATTTTTATGTATCTTAATATTTACTATACATACCCTTGCCACCTGTATCAACTATATTAACTAATACATAATGGGCATTGCCTAAACATACTACTTCAATCTCTCCTTTATTATATCATCACTTTCCAATTTACCAATAAGCAAAGACGAATTATCATCATGTTTTAAATAATTACTATTAACTAAATCTTCCATATAATTAGCATAACAGTATTTACACATATGTTTACAAGTATTATACACCCCAATATCAACCATTTGGACACATTCACATTTATTTCCTTTACGCATTGTTTGCTTAGGATATTTTTTACCCGTCATCTTTAAAGCTAACTCTTTTGAAAGGCAATCACCTTTGACAAAACCATATTCCACTAAATTGCGATTTTCAAAACAAGTTTGAACAGTCATTCCGTTATCTCGTGCATACTCACTAAAAGATTCTCCAATTTCCTTATACATGTCTTCAGTAAAAGATTTTGGCTTTAAATATCCCATATTCTTCTGTACATTTTTATAATCATCTAAAAAAGAAACAATAATTCTATTTACATAACCATTTAATAGTTCACACATTCTTTTGAATGCTCTTTTATGATATTCCATGGTATAAACGTCATTTATAAAAATTGGATCATACCTGACAACTACATTATCACCGCCAATAATCTTGGATATTTCTTTTATTCCATCGATAACTTTACTCTTATTAGGAACATTTGGCTCTATATCTTTTTTATAAGGCGTAAGTGTCACATGAAATAATATTGGCTTATCAAACATAGATAAATAAGGAATAATTGGCAAAGGATTTTTAGTACAAAAGAAAAGCATATCGACATTACTAAAATTAATGCGACTTACTAGCTTAGGATTAAAAGGATTTCTAACATCAACGAATCCCTCTTCCCATCTTTTTATAAACCACTTGCTATAAAAAGCCACTATATCTGTTCTACCACTTACAAATAAAATCATAATTTATCACATAACTATTTAACCAAAAATAATTAAAAAAGACAACCTACATAAAAGGATGCCTTAACAAATTACCTTTAGTTTTCTCTAAATAATTGATTGTTATTTTAATATTTGGTTCAACAAACATTCCATCATCTTTATAATTACAAAATGGATTACTTCTTTTTTCCTTAGCCAACACCTCTTTAGTTATATCCTTATTATTACTAACTTTTATCTTACCAACATAATATAGTTTATTATTTTTCTTTTCCCCCAGTAATAAACTATAACTTGTACTATTTTTTACATATCCTCCGATATAAAACTCATCAGTCTGATAATTCTTTAACTTTATCCACACATTACTTCTTTTATTAACATAATACTTACTTGACTTTTCCTTAGCAACAATTCCTTCAAGTCCCATTTTTTTAACGGATGCAAATAACTTTTTCCCATCACTATAAACTTTGGATTTAACAAAATAATCAGTATCTTTATATTGATCTAATATCTTCTTTCGCTCTACTAATGTTTTATTAGTTAAATCCTTATTCTGATAAATAATGTCAAATGCTACAAACTGAACCGGATTATCAAAACTCATCTTTTTAATTCTTTCTGAATTCTTTATTCTAAGCCTTTTTTGTAAACTACTAAAAGATGGTTTACCCTTATCAAATAAAACTATTTCTCCATCAAATATACAAAAGTCTCTTTCCACAATATTTTTAATACCAAATAACTCCGGAAATAAATGAGTTACATCGACATTATTTCTGGTTCTAATACTTATTTTCTTTTTACTTACATAAACTAATGCTCTCATACCATCAAACTTTATTTCATATAAATATTTACTTTCAAAACAAAAAGGTATCTCCGCAAGTAACATCGGTTTTATATTTTTATCATCAAACATTTTTTAAACTTAACTCCAAGGCCTGCATCAAATCTTTAATATTATTCTTTCGTTTTGCTTTAACAGTTTTAGGTTTCATTCCCTTTTGTTTTTCTTTAATAGCTTCTTTAATATTTTCCTGATATTCATCGACATATTCTTCTGGTTTAAATTTCATCTTTAAAGAATCGATCAATTTCATCGCCAAATCCAATTCTTTTTTTGTATATTTCGCCGAGGATACTGCATCTGGAATTATTATCTCTTCATTAAAATAAAGCGTGCTCATAATCATATTATTCCCCATCATTCTAATGGCCACATAATAAAATTTGGTGGATAAAATTGTCTTAGCAATTGCTATTTTTTTGCTTTTTTCTAAAGCATCCCGAAATAAACTAAATGCTTTACTCTTACTTGGCACTGAAACCACATAACTTTTCTCATAAAAAACCGGATCAATTTCAGATGCTCCAACAAAACCGACAATTTCGATGTTACCTTCAGTCTCTACTCGCAAATTTTTAAGTTCTTCACTCGTAAGTGTTATATATTTATCCTCATTTATTTTATATCCTTTAATTATATCTTCTTGTTTAACTTCTTTTTTACAATGTGGACAATACTTGACATATTTTATCCGTGTCAAACATTTTTTATGAAGTTGATTAAATGCCACATCATTATCTTGTAATATGGGGTTAATGGTAATTGGAATATTTACTAATCCAAAAGAAATACTACTTTTTTTCATTAATCTTCCTCACTATCTTTAAATGTTATATCATGATTACTTGGTCCTTCAATACACTTGCCGTCGATATCATATCTCGAGCCATGACACAAACAATCCCAAGTCTTTTCTACTTCATTAAACACTAACCTACATTTCATATGTGGGCATCTATTTAATACAATATGTTCCTTATTATTTTCATCCTTATAAATTGCCACATTTTTACCATCTAACTTAGTATAAATAACTCTCCTATTATTCACATTTCCTTTATTACTCTTTAAAATTGCTTTCACGCTACCATAAGCATCCGGGAAAAACCTAACAACTTTATTCCAACTTAAAAGTCTATCCGGTCTAAAAAGTTCAATATACTTATTTTGCCTTTTCAAAATAATATCGCGCAATATCATACTAGCTAGTGTTGCATTAGTCATTCCCCAAGTATTATATCCGCATGCCAGTAACACGCCATCATCATCTTCATCTAGTTTTCCTATCAAAGGTAAATAATCATTAGTTATAATATCTTTATTACTCCATACATAATCAAAATTATATTTTTTCTTTAAGTTTTCAAAGTTATCTTTAATACTCTTAATATTAGGACTAGCAAGCGAATTAGTTAAATAAATTAGATAATTATTTTTGTCATCTTGATGATATCTATATGATATTGTCTCATTATCAATATTAATAGCATTTACATTTTTAAATTCTCTAACCTTTACTGCTCCAACATAAGAAGTTTCTACATGATTTTTAAAAGGAAACAACAATGGCAAAATAAAATATGGATAATGTGTAGCAATTACTACATGCCTACATTTAATAACATGATTATTTACATAGCATTTGCATATTCCATCTTCTCTACTTATCTTTTCTAACTTAGAGTTTTCGTAAACACATTCCTGCAAAATATTTTTTAATCCAATTACATATTTAACTGGATGAAACATATAAGTATCACTTACTTTAATTGCATACTTAAAGTTTTCCCCATTCTCTACAAATTCAGCATCAACTCCCGATTCCTTCAAAAAATTATATTCTTCTAACAATTTTACTTTATTTTCTTCATCATTAGTAAAAAGAAGTGATTCCGATTTCTTCAAATCACAAGATATATTCTCTTTATCAATTATTCTTTTTAATTCTTTTACTGCTGCTATTTGACTTTCTAAATATCCCTTAGCGAGATCTACCTTACCAAATTTGCGAATATTCATGTATTCTTTTTCCTGCAAGTAAGTAATCTTCGCCGTACTTCTAGCAGTTACTCCTTCACCACATTTATTACGTTCAATAAGTAGTGCCTTGACATTGTTTTTACGCAACTGATAAAGGGTCGACATTCCTGTAATTCCTCCACCGACAACTAACGTATCACATTCTAAATCCTTTGTTACTCGCTTTAAAGCCTTATTTTTTACATCTAACCATATACTTTTATTTTTCATAAGCATCACTATTAGTATGAGGCAAAATTAACATTTTAAACTCCCTCTAGGCAAATTAATTGTAGACCATCTAGAAGAAAAAATAGATGCTTTGCTTGAACAAAATAATGTCAATAATCCATCTACAGATGATAATACAAACAATGTAACTAACGATGGCGAAGGAGAAACAACAACTGACACTTCTAAAATTACTTCGACAATTTCTGATTATAATTCTGAAGTCGAAGAAATTCAAAGTTCAATTGAAAATTTAAATGTCCCAAGCAATCGTAGTGATGCAATCGACTTATATTGGGAATGGAAATCTACAATTGAAGATTTAGAAAACCGCTTAGATAGTTATGAAAATGAATTAGAAAGAATGTATCGTAATAATGAACTATCATATACTGACTTTAGAACATTTGATAGTAAAATCGAAGATATTGAAAATATTTTAGATCGTGCTGAAGATGAACTAGAACGTCAAAAAAATTATGATGATTAACAAGCACTTAACATGCTTGTTTTTTTATTGGCAAAATTTAGCAATCGTTTGTTCGTAAAATGTGTTATAATATTTTTGGTGATTATTATGACTCTCGAAGAAAAACTAAAAATTCTTGCAGACAGCGCAAAATATTATGCATCATGTTCCTCTAATGGTAGCACTAGAAAAAATAAAAATGGCTTAGGTAATGCTGCAGTAAATGGCATTTGCCACTCTTTTTCTGCTGATGGCAGATGTATTTCTCTACTCAAAATTCTTCTTACTAACTGTTGTATTTTTGATTGTAAATACTGTATCAATCGTCGAAGCAACAATGTTCCAAGAGCCATATTTACTCCCGAAGAAATTTGTGAAATTACCATTAATTTTTATAAACGCAACTATATCGAAGGATTATTCTTAAGTTCCGGAATCATCAAAAATCCTGATTATACTATGGAATTATTAATAAAAACTATTTATTTACTTCGAAATAAATATCATTTCAATGGTTATATTCATGCTAAAGCCATTCCTGGAGCAAGTGATGTTCTAATAAAAAAACTAGGAAAATTAGTAGATAGAATGAGCACTAATATTGAACTTCCTAGTGAATCTAGTTTAAAGTTACTAGCCCCCAATAAAAATAGCAAGGACATCAACCACATTATGTCTACTGTAAAAAATAACACTAATAAATATTTTGCTCCCGCTGGTCAAAGCACCCAAATGATCATCGGGGCCACTAAAGAAACAGATAAAGATATAATGACTAAAAGTAGCACAATGTATAAAAACTATCATTTAAAAAGAGTCTTTTATTCCGCATACATACCTGTCAATAAAGATTCCTTACTACCTACAATTACTACTCCCCCATTAATTCGTGAAAACCGTCTTTACCAAGCTGACTGGTTATTGAGGTTTTACAACTTTACCGTTAATGACTTATTTGATAAAAACGAAAACTTTAATATTCTAGTTGACCCCAAAACTGACTGGGCCTTAAAACATTTAGAATATTATCCTAAAGAAATTAACACTGCAACATTTAATGATTTAATTAGAATACCGGGAATTGGATTAACATCCGCCAAGAAAATAATTTCATCCCGAAAATATTTTACCATCGAATTTGCAGATTTAAAAAAGATGGGAATCAGTTTAAAAAAAGCCAAATACTTTATTACTTGTAATCATAAATATTTTGTTGACCCAACTACTCTTACTAAAAGTATCATCACGCAAAATCTAATTGCTCTAGAACCGACTTTAAAACCTAAAGTTGTTCAACTAAGCCTATTTCCTAATGAATAATTACATAATAATTTATGATGGTACTTTTATTAATTTACTTACAACTATAAAATATTTATTACAAGCAAATATCAAACCACAAAAAATTGTTATCGAAGGTACATACTCTCCTAGTCTTTTTGAAACAATCATTAAACCTAATATTGATAACGACCCAACGTTTATTACCCAAATTACTAAATCTAGCTCTAAAGAAGCACTTAAACTAATAACTTATACTTTTTTAAGTAATGCCCAAAATAAAGAATTAGTACTATACTATTTAATTTTAAATACGCTTATTTACAAAGATGAAATAATATATCAACGCAATTTAAATTGTGTTAATACTGCTCTTAAACTCGCTCATCGTGTAAGTAGTGAAAATCATAAAATGAAAGGATTTACTAGATTTAAAATGATTAACAACAAATTCTTATATGCGGAAATATCACCAGATAACAACATATTAGAACTACTATCAAAACATTTTCAAAAAAGGCTTAAAAATGAACTATGGATAATTAAAGATACCAACCGTAATATTCTAAGCATTTATGATTTAAACACTTATCACATTATCTCCGGAGAAAATATAAAATTATTAGCATTAGAAAAGAATAAAAATGATAATTACTATGAAAATTTATGGTGCATATTTTTTAAAACAATAGCCATCAAAGAAAGAGAAAACAAAAAATGTCAAATGAGTTTTATGCCTAAAAAATATTGGCATAATATTATTGAAATGGAGGATTATAATGCAAAAAGTAATTAAAGGAGAAGAACTTTTAAAATATATTGATGAAGCAATTACCATATTAAGTGATACTGTCAAAACCACTCTGGGACCTAATGGCAATAATGTCATTATTAATGACTCTAACTTTAGCCCATATATTACTAATGATGGAGTTACTATCGCTACTGCAATTACTGATGAAAACGAGATTACCAACACTATTCTTACCATCATTAAGGAAGCGGCTTTAAAAACAGATAGTGATGTCGGAGATGGAACAACAACTACTATTTGCTTACTAGAAAGTATTTATAAAAATAGTATACAAAATATTACATCTAAAAATGATGCTTTAAGACTAAAAGAAGAACTTGAAGAAAGCACAAAAAAAGTTATTGATATGCTAAATAAATTTAGCAAAATTCCTAGTGACAAAGAATTAGAAAAAATAGCCAGTATCTCTGCAAATGATGAAAAAATAGGTAAATTAATAACAAAATTTTATTTAGAATTAAACAAAAGTAATAACATTAAATTAATGGAAAACCTAACTGACAATAAAGACTATGCTATTAGTATACCAGGATTTTTCATTGAAAATACTATTGCCTCTCCTTATTTTATTAAAGAAAAAGAATTGACAATTAAAAGTCCTATCACCGTTTTATACAATAAAGACCTAACTGACACTTGCGAACTAGAACAAATAATTTATGATGCAAATATGGAAAATAAAGATTTAATAATCATGGCCAATAGTTTTAGCGATAACATTATAAATGATATTTTAGCCATCAATTACGAACAAGAAAATAAAGTTATTCTTTTAAATAACCCCGAATATGGTACTAAAAGACTAGCAATTATCGATGATTTAAAAATAATAACTAATGCCAAAAAAATTAATACTTACTATATAGGGTCTATAAAAGAATTTAAATATACGAATGAAAACATTACCTTTATTTATGATCAAAACTCTCAACTAGATAAATACATAGAAAAAGTAAAACAAGAACTTGCTAACGAAAAAGATGAGTTTGAACAAAATTTTCTAAAAACTCGTTTGAGCAAACTTACAAACACCTTCGGACTTATCTATGTCGGAGGAACTACAAAATTAGAAAGACGCGAAAAGAAAATGCGTTTTACTGATGCTTTATGTGCCTTAAACGCTGCAACAAATGGTATATTACCTGGAAGCTCGCTTCCTATTTATCAAATTAGTGAAAAGTTAGAACACCAAAATACTGCTGATGCCATATTGAGTAATGCTTTAAAAGAACCATTAATTCAGATATTAAAAAACAGTAATGTCGATTATCCTGAAATATTAAAGAAAATAAAGAATAATGATTATCAAATATTATACAATGCCAAAAATAAAACATTTGAATCAATTACTGACACAAATGTTTTAGATAGTTTTCTAGTTTTAAGTTCTGCTTTAAAAAATGCTATATCAATCTCTTCTCTATTACTGACAACATCCCATTTAGTAATAAATGTTCCTCTTAAAGAATCACCAAGAATTTCTTCTATAAACGAGGAATTCTAGCCCATATCATTTAAGTCGACACCTTCATCAACTATCATATCAGCAAATTCCACTTTAAATCTTTCAATTTCTTTTTTCTTAGCATCTTCATAAATATTTTTAGCATTACAAATGGCTTTATAAAAATGTTTTAATGTAACAATACTCTGATTATCATATAAAGCATAAGTAAATGCATTAGCAACTATTGTAAGACAAATGTCCGGATATCTACTAGCAACTTCGTAGACTCTTTTATATTCATCAGTCATTTCAACAATAAAAGCCATAATTTTTTCCACAACAAATGGTTGATAATTGAGCTTTACCCCAATTTGTTTTTCCAATTTTGGAATAGTTCCCATCAATATTTTGACAACTGTTGGCTTGTCGGCTTCTAGTACATCGATTTTTTGAAAACGTCTCAAAAAAGCCCTATCTCTTAAAATATATTGTTCATATTCTTCCGTTGTCGTGGCCCCAATCATCTTTATTGTTCCTCTATCAAGCCCTGCTTTTAACATATTGGCAAAATCAAGACCACCAGACTTATTTACTAATAAATGAGTTTCATCGATAAATATAATTGTATTCATTCTATCAGCAAGTTCTCTAACCAATAAATCTATTCTATTTTCAAGTTGCCCTTCACTATTAGTAGAACCAATTAAACTAGTAATATTAACCTTTATCAAAGACCAACCTTTTAAAGCATCAGGAACCATACCTTTTTGAATACGATAGGCAAGACCTTCAACTATAGCAGTTTTACCAATCCCAGGTTTACCAACAAGTAAAGCACTTTTCTCCGGAGTTAAAAGTGTCAAAATAACTTGTTTAATTTCTTCATCTCTAGCAATTGCTGGATCGGTAATATATTCTTTCTTTGTTAAATCATCACCATAACGCTCCAACATACTTATCTTTTCTTCATTCATTATAACACTTCCTCATCATTCATATATTTTAACACATATTCAACTAAACTTTTGGCTGAATACTTATTTATTAATTTGCGTTGATTAATCATTAATTCTTCGCGAAGCATTTTATCACTCAACAATTTTTTCGTGGCATCTACTATTTCATTTATATTATTAGCCCTAATACTCATTTTATTATTAGCAAAAAAATTAGCATTATAATCTTCTACTCCTGGTATTGGCATCATATGCACAAGTGGTTTATTCATCGCTGCAATTTCCGTCGTTGTTAATCCTCCTGGCTTTGATATAACTACTGTACTTGCAGCCATATAATCATTCATATTATTAACAAAGCCTTTTACAATTAAATTAACATTATCTATTTTTTCTAATTCTTCTTTTAATTTTTCATTACTACCACATATTACAACAAGATAAGCATTATTTATTTGGGCTAACAAATTCACCACAATATCCTTTATTTGGCCAAATCCCATACTTCCACTAGTAAGTAATATTACATCTTTATCCTTTAACTCAGGTATTTCCTTAGTATCAAAAAAACTAGTTGCCACGGGAATCCCTGTAGGTAACAGTATTTCTTCTTTAAATCCTTTTTTTACAAAACCTTCCTTTAATAAAGAACTAGGAATTACAAATAAATCCGGATTAGTTTCTTCCCAAAAAGGAATACACTCATAATCAGTTGCTACATTAATAAACTTAATTGACCTACTCTTTTTTATTTTTGTTAAAGTTAAACAAGGAAACAAATGTGTCCCTATTACTAAATCATAATTATTATCGATTAAAAATCTATCTAATTTTTCTTTTACTAATACATTTAAACCATAAACTGGACTAGGAATATTGGTTTTACTATATAATTCCCCCAGTTTATAGACACCACCAAAAACTCCACCATTTCCTTTAGTAGAATCTAAATATAATTTCTCTATGATATTCGATGTATTTTTACCTACCAAATCCAAGTAATTTTGAACATCACAAGTAATACCAAATGATTCAAATTCACTTTTTATGTAATTAGCACAAGCATTATGTCCACCACCCGTACTACAAGTTAAAACTACTACTTTCACTCGCCATCTCCCCAGTTATTATTAAACATATTAGTCAAATAATCTTTATTGAATGTTTTATCTAACACTTCTTCATATGCATTTTGAGGAGGTATACCTCTATCTTTTGCTCTAGCCCTTTCAACAGCACTATATGTAAGAAGCATATCAAATACTAAAAATATTGCTAAAAACACTGCAATTTTCTTGCCAATATTATAATCAAGTTTCTTAATAAAATTTATGACGACTGGATAAATAACTTTTATCCAAAATATTGCCAGTACTCCCCAAAATAAAGAATACATTAAACAAACACGACCATTAATATTAAATGGTTTAGCAGAATAATCCCAAGCTGTAAAACCTAAAACTAATTCCATACCTAAACTCATTAAATATTCTAAAATCGTCCCCCCGATAAAACCAATAATAAAAAGTTTAAAATTATTTTCATTTCTATACTTATAAAGTATCGCCGATAAAACACAAGCACATAAACCATATGCCATATTAAAAGGTCCAATGACAACTGCCGAATGATTGATGATAACCCCTTTTTTAATATAAGTCCACAAGCCTTCGATAACCCATCCAGCAACGCAACCAAAGATAAATATCCAAAATAGATTATATAGTTTTTCAATATTCTCTTTTTTCATAAAACATCACTTATTCTTCGTATGACTAAATTATATCATGAATATGAAAATAAGAAAACTGAAACAATATTATGTTACAATAATTTAATATTTTAGCAAAAACAAAAACAAACCTAGGAAATACCTAAGTTTGTTTAAATACTCAATGGCGCCCGATGTAGGACTCGAACCTACGACCTAACGGTTAACAGCCGTGCGCTCTACCGACTGAGCTAATCGGGCATTACTCATTAAGTATATATAAAATTTATTAAAAAATCAAGAGTTTTATGAATTTTTCTTCAAAAAAGTTACAAATATGGCTTCATTTTATTAATTTGACCTTCTAATTCATCTAATAATCCCAAAAGAATTTTTTGTTCATCCTTATTTAAATTATCCATATCGTTATTTTTAAAACCATTTAATTTAAGTATACCTTTATTCATTCCTTCAATCATCATTTTGACAATCTTTTTATCATCATCTTTTATTAATTTAATATCCGTATACATATCATTAAACATTTTAACAAACATATTTATTTCCTTGGGAGTTTCACTTTCCTTATTAAGAAGTTTACTAATATCAAGTTTATATTTTTGATAAACTTTCTTTTCAGCAACTATTATATCTTTTAACTCTCGACATAATATCTTATCTTTAACTTCATCGATACCAACAATACCCATCGTTACTACTTTGTACATTTCATTTAATATATCTATATTGTTCAAAAAAATCACCATTTATATTATGGTGATCTTTTTCCTAAATTATACTTCTTGCACAACTGCAATAATCATTGGCTTACATTCAGTTTCTTGATATAAATAATCACTTAACTTTTCTCTTATTTCTACCTTTATTTGATTGAAATCGACATGAGTTGGAGTTATATTTCTATTAATTATTTCTTCACAAATATTTTTAATTTCTTTAATCATATCTTGTGAATCTTTAACATAGATAAATCCTCTAGTTGTAACTTCCGGACCAACTAATAATACTTTGTCATGTTTATCAACAGTTGCACTAATTAAGACAATTCCATTTTCTGATAACATTTCTCTATCTTTAATTACTAAATCTCCGATATCATCATTACTTGTTCCATCAATTAAGACATCATCTATTTTGACTTTAGCAAAATTATCTACTAATTTTCCATCAACAAATGTTACAACATCCCCATTTTGTTTAAGTAAAATATTACTATCAGGAATATGTAGAGCACTAGCCAAATTAGCATTATTGACCATATAACGATATTCCCCTTTAACAGGCATATAATACTTTGGATTTATAAGTTTAATCATAAGCATCAAATCTTCTCTAGATGCATGATGTAAAATTTCTTTATCACTAGGAATAGTTTCAATATCACAACCAAACATAGCAAGTTCATTTTGTAATTTTACTAAAATCTTTTCCGTACTATCATATCTTGGTTCTGCAAAAACAATAGTATCTGTATTTTTTAAAGTAACAAACTTATCATAGTTATTTAATATTTTATTCATATTAGCATATGGTTGAGTTTTATCATCCATTATTAAAAGAATTGCATTATCATCATTAACATTAGACAAATCTCCCAAAATCTCCGGATTAAAATCTAAATAGCCTTCTTTTTTACTAAAATTAACCACATTTTGTAAACGTTTACCCATAATTACAATCTTTCGATGACTATTAGCAGCAGCCTCAAAAATTTCCGCAATTGTATATAAATGACTTGGTAAAACAGAAAACAAAATTCTTTTATCATGATGGTTGATTATATCTTTCCAATACTCTACCAATCTATGCTTCGGTGAAGTATGCCCATTTTTTTCTGCAAAAGTTGATTCACACATCAAGCATAAAACACCTTGTTTTCCAACGTAAGCGATTTTACCTAAATCCATATCATAAGACTCTTGCATACTTGGATCAACTATAAAATCTCCAGTATAACATATTGCCCCATCTTTAGTATTAACAACATACATTACTGCATCAGGACAACTATGAGCAACTGCAATTGGAAAAATTGAAACAGTTCCAAAATTAATCTTTTTATGTGGTTTAATCACGATAATATTTGATTCACTTACGCCATCTTCCATAAGTTCAAATTTAGTAAAATTTGTTGCATATACTTTAAGTTCAGGTATATCTTTTAATAAATCCGCAACAGCTCCCATATTTTCTTTATGTCCATGGGTAATAAATAATCCTTTAATTCTCTTACGGTTTCTTACTAAATAACTAAAATCTGGCATTATATAGTCAATTCCTAATAAATTACCACTAGCAAACTTTATGCCAGCATCAAATACATAGATTTCATCATCCACTTCAATAACATAAGAGTTCTTTCCACTTTCTGAAAGTCCTCCCAAACCAAAAATCTTTATTTTACTCAACATAATCACCTTCTAAAATTAAAAAAATAAGTTCTTCGGTAATTAAATTATACCAAAAAACCTATTTTAAATCAACTTCTTTCTTCGCTTATGTTAATCCTTTTTTAAAAAGATACCTTATCATTAATAAAAAAGATTCCGAT
>ERZ1643251.1649-NODE-1649-length-24900-cov-8.046488_pt1 | contig 24900 bp, 17 predicted proteins | sample MGYA00579261_ERZ1643251 | MGnify/ENA primary metagenome ERZ1643251 (study PRJEB29033, sample SAMEA4952267) | chicken gut metagenome | biome: Broiler Chicken; feature: Gastrointestinal Tract; material: Caecum | place: Ireland | collected 2018 | study: Broiler... | reverse complement strand
ACGGTAACGTTTGAAGAAGTAAATAGTTCGCCTTTAACCTCAAAGGGGTCACCAAGTTGGAACTATCCGAACCATTCGGATAGTTTTTCTTTTTGTCGTTGTCGGGGAATTTCAAACTCGGGAGCAAGAGACAGGCGCCGCCGTTTCCGAACGGAAACGGCGGCGCCTTTGATTATCTTCTCTTCCTTTGATTATCTTCTCTTGTATATAATTTACAGACAGCAACCAGGCAATTTGCCCCCGAATCAATCCGCGGGTATATTGCTCTTGTGCAAAAGAGCAACTGCCCGCTCTGTTGCAATGCGGCGAAAAAGCCCTCTGTGCTCTTTCAGAATAAGGGAAATGTTTTACGCGTGAGCTCCGCCGTTATCTTCGCGAAGAAATTTTCCGAGCAGACGGGAAAAATGCGGCTGACGCAGTTTGCGCAACACGCGCGCTTCACGCGACAGAAGCATTGCGACGGGGATCCCCTGCTCTACGGCGATCTGTGCATAGTTCTTTCCGTCCCGAAAGTGTCGGAAAAAGAACTGCGCTTCCTCCTCCTGCAAGCGCGCGGGAATGCACTCAAGCAGAAATTTTTCAAGTCCCGCTTCATCCGAACGAAGCGCCTTCCCCCCGCCGAACACGGCGGACAGGACGTTGGAAGGATACCTGCCCGACGTAACCTGAAGATAGCAGGCAGGCGCCCGCTCTTCCGTCCCCTCCTCAACGCAAATGCGGATGTCCGGATAGCACGCACGCAGACGGCCGACATCGATCGCCTGCGCGGTAAAACTGCCCGTCACCAGAACGGAAAGCCCTTTCATCGCATACAGCGGCGAAAAATCGGTGATAGGATTATCGGCGAGAACGAGCCGCTTCAGCGTCATGCCGCGCAGAAATGCAAGAGATGCAACGTTGGTCGTGCGCAGTTCGACCGTCTGCAGAGCGGGAAGACGAGCCAGCACGGAGGTATCAAAGACGGGGCAAGCCGACGCCGAAAACTCCTTCAGCCCGCGACACGCCGCGATAAAAGAGAGATCCCTTACGTCGGTGTTTGCGAGCACGATGCGCCACAGCCGCGAAAAGGACTGCTTTTCGAACCGCATGCGGGCATGAATCCCGACAACCTCGAGGCTTCCGCTCCGTTCGGCTCGTTCCATCGCCTCCGCATAGGCGTCGACGTTTGCCTTCAGATACCTCCGCCGCAGCTTTCCAACAGCAAGGCGAAGTCTGTCGCGCAGAGATTGCGGGCCTAAAATCTCAACGACGTCCCCGTTTTGAAGCGCCCAACGAAAGGCGTCCTCTTCCCTGACGCACATGGAGACGACCATCGCATCATCCTCTTCCTCGCATACGGTGAAGTCGTCGCCGAACGCATCGAGGAGGGTCTCCAACCCCTGACGCGAAAGACGTGCCGTCACGGAGATCTCTCCGCCCTCCGCGGCGGATTGCGAAGGGGATGCTCCCTGAAAAGGGAGTTCTTCCTCCGTCTCGCCAATGTCCTTGCACGAGCGGTCGGTGCTCCTGAGCTGTGAGATCTTGTCCAGCCGAAACCGCATCCGATTGTCGTATGTATCAACATTGCCGATCAGATAATAGTGATCGTCCGCCGCGACAAGACGGTACGGATTGACATACCGCGGCATTTCCCAGACAGGGTGCAGGGCCTTGTCGCTTCCGTATGCGTTGTACAAAAAGCACACCTGTTTTTTGTTTTTGATCGCCTCACAGAGCAGATCAACGAACGCAGACACATCCTTTGCCTGTGTCCCCTTCGCCGATGCCATGCTCTGCACGAAGGAAAACGGGCGGGCGACGGCGTCAACACTGCATAATTTTTTGACGAGAGCGTTGGCGTCATTTTGCGAAATGTGGCGGGAAAACAGCACGCTGTCTACGAGCATCTGCAATTCCTCCGCTTCAAACGGACGAGACGTGAGATAGACCCCGCGCTTTCTTCCGCATGAGACGACCGCATACCCCGCGTCGCCGAGCATCTGCAGATTTCTCGCCACCGCCTTGCGCTCGAGGACAATGCCGAAATCGCGCTCCAACCGCTCCGCGATTTCCGTCTGCGTCATCGGATGCGCTTCGTCGCTGCCCTCTTTCAGAATCTCCAGAATACGCAGCGGCGCCAGCTTTTTCGGCTCGAAAGGCTCTTTTTGCATTGTCTTTTCCCCTCTTGTCCCGTTCGTTTCTTCCGCGAAAAAGGCTGCGTGCCTTTCCCGTCCCGGATATCATACCAAAAAGGATGTCCCAGATTTGTCCCTTTGCACAAGCCGTCTTCCCGTTTATCCGACGATTTTTGCGCTCAATTCGCGGAAATTGTAACATATCGATATCGCAAAATCTGCAAATCAGAGCGTTCGATTTTGCACTTTTTTCCTGACGTCGGAGATTTTTTCTTCCAAAAAACGGCAACAAGGGTATTTGAGGCAAGGCACGGCAAAACAAAAGGCATTCGGCGGAAACACGGCTTAGACGAAGGCATTTGACGGAAAATGCGGCAGGGGAAAAAATTTTTGGAGCAAAAAAAGCGCTCCCCGTGCGGGGAGCGCTTTTGGCACTTTGGTTTACTTGAGTTCCGCGAAGTACTTGATCGTGCGGACCATCTGGCTGGTGTACGAGTTCTCGTTGTCGTACCAGGAGACGACCTTGACGAGCGTGTTGCCGTCGCCGATGGGCATGCACTTGGTCTGCGTTGCATCGAAGAGCGAGCCATAGGTGATGCCGACGATATCGGACGAAACGATCTGCTCATCGGTGTAGCCGAAGGAAGCGGAAGCGGCATCCTTCATCGCCTTGTTGACGTCGTCCTCCTTGACCTCGCCTTCGCAGATTGCGATGAGCTGGGTAAGGGAACCGGTGGGAACGGGAACGCGCTGAGCGCAGCCGTCGAGCACGCCGTTGAGTTCGGGGATGACGAGGCCGATTGCCTTAGCAGCGCCCGTGGAGTTGGGAACAACGTTCACGGCAGCGGCACGCGCACGGCGAAGGTCGCCCTTGCGGTGAGGTCCGTCGAGCACCATCTGGTCTCCGGTGTATGCGTGGATGGTGGTCATGTAGCCCTTCTTGATCTTGGCGAACTTGTTGAGGGTGTCCGCCATGGGAGCGAGGCAGTTGGTCGTGCAGGAAGCAGCGGAGATGATGGTATCCGTAGCCTTCAGGGTCTTCTCGTTGACGCTGTAGACGATGGTAGGCAGGTCGTTTCCGGCAGGAGCGGAGATAATGACCTTCTTTGCGCCGGCGTCGATGTGCGCCTGAGCCTTTGCCTTGGACGTATAGAAGCCCGTGCATTCAAGGACGACGTCGACATCAAGGTCCTTCCAAGGAAGATTGATGGCGTCCTTTTCCTTATAGATCTTGATGGTCTTGCCGTCAACGGTGATGGTGCCTGCTTCGTCGTCGGCACTCACGGTGTCGGCGAGCGCATATCTGCCCTGAGCAGAGTCGTACTTGAGAAGGTGCGCAAGCATCTTGGGGCTGGTGAGGTCGTTGATCGCGACGATCTCATATCCCTTGGCGCCGAACATCTGGCGGAAAGCAAGACGGCCGATGCGGCCGAATCCGTTAATCGCAACTTTTACGTTTGCCATTTGAGTAAATCCTCCGAACACAATTTTTTTTCAGCGCCCCGACAGGCGCCCTTGTCCAAATCATATTTTACTACACTTTCGCCCTTATGTCAACGGTATTTCCCAAATTTCCGCCCGTGAATTGTGCCGAAAATTTCAGCGAAACTGTTGCAATTTGCACAAAAAAGATTTATAATGAGTAAAAAACCATCGGAGGTTACCTTCATGCCTTTGGTCACTACGACTGAAATGTTCAAAAAGGCGTACGCGGGCGGCTATGCGGTCGGCGCGTTCAACGTCAACGATATGGAGATGGTGCAGGCCATCGTCGAGGCGGCAAACGAGTGCCGTTCCCCCGTCATCCTGCAGGTCTCCGCAGGCGCGAGAAAATACGCAAATCCCGTCTATCTGCGCCACCTCGTGCAGGCTGCCGTCGAGACAACGGACATCCCGATCGCCATGCACCTCGACCACGGCGCCGATTTCGATATCTGCAAGGCGTCCATTGACGACGGCTTCACCTCCGTCATGATCGACGCTTCTTCCAAGCCCTGGGAGGAGAACATCGCCCTCACCAAGAAGGTCGTCGAGTATGCGCACGCCCACGGCGTCGTCGTGGAAGCGGAGCTCGGCAAGCTCGCCGGCATCGAGGACGACGTGAAGGTCGCCGCACACGACGCCATGTTCACTTCCCCCGACGAAGTGGAAGAGTTCACCCAGAGAACGGGCTGCGATTCCCTCGCCATCGCCATCGGCACCAGCCACGGCGCCTATAAGTTCAAGCCCGGCCAGGATCCCAAGCTCCGCATCGACATCCTCGAGGAGATCGGCAAACGCCTGCCCGGCTTCCCCATCGTGCTCCACGGTGCTTCCAGCGTGCCGCAGGAACAGGTCGCCGTCATCAACCAGTACGGCGGTTCCATGCCCAACGCCATCGGCATCCCCGAATCCGAGCTCAAAAAGGCCGCCGCGCTTGCCGTCTGCAAGATCAACATCGACTCCGACCTGCGCGTCGCCTTCACGGCCGCCGTCAGAAAACACCTCGCCGAGAATCCTTCTCACTTTGACCCTCGCCAGTACCTCGGCGATGCCCGTGCCAACATGAAGGAAATGGTCAAGCACAAGATCATCGACGTGCTCGGCTCTGCCAACAAGGCATAACTTCGCAATCAAAAATCCGCTGCCCCCGGCAGCGGATTTTTTTCTGCGTTTTTTCGTCCGATCGGATTACCCCGCTCCCGTCCGAAGCGCGGCAGACAATTCCCGTGCAGCGCGGCAGGCGGCGCCGATGGCACAAACGGTGCGGTACATTAGGCGACTACTTTGCGGCGCGGCAGGCGGCGCCGATGGCGCGGACGGTGCGGGCGATGTCCTCGTCGCTGTGCGCGGCGGAGACGAACATCGCCTCGAACTGCGAGGGTGCGACATAGATGCCCTGTGCGAGCATCGCCTTGAAGTACGCGGCGAAGGCGCGCGTGTCGCACGATGCGGCCTGCGAAAAATTCTGCGGCGCGGCGGGGGCGAAGAAGGGCGTGAGGACGGAGCCGACTCTTCCGACGGGGACTCCTTCCGCGCGAAACGCCGCTTCCAGCGCGGCGGCCTTTTGTTCGAGGGCGGGATAGAGCGTGTCCTTTTGTTCGCGCAGACAGCGGAGCATGGCAAGTCCCGCGGCGGTGGCGACGGGATTTCCCGCGAGCGTCCCCGCCTGATACACGCCGCCGAGAGGCGCGACGAGGGACATGACGTCCCTTCTTCCGCCGTAGACGGCGAGCGGCATTCCGCCGCCCACGATCTTGCCGTATGCCGCGAGGTCGGGCGTGACGCGATAGTACTCCGCCGCACCGCCCCACGCGATGCGGAATCCCGTGATGACCTCATCGAAAATGAGCAGGGCGCCGTGTTCGTCGCAGAGGCGGCGAAGCCCCTGCAAAAATCCTGCGGCGGGCGGAACGACGCCCATATTGGCGGCGACGGGTTCGACGATGACGCAGGCGATCTGTCCGCGGTTGGCGCAGAAGAGTTCCTCTGCGCCCGCAAGGTCGTTGTACTGTGCGACGAGCGTGCTCTCCGCGACGCCCTTCGGCACGCCGAGGCTGTCCGGAACGCCGCCCGTCAGACACCCCGACCCCGCGCGCACCAGAAGCCCGTCCGAATGCCCGTGATAGTTGCCCGCAAACTTGATGACCTTCTCCCTTCCCGTGAAGCCGCGCGCAACGCGCACCGCGGACATGGTGGCCTCCGTCCCCGAATTGACGAGGCGCATCATCTGCATATGCGGCGCCGCAAGGGCGATCTCCTCTGCAAGAAGCGTCTCCCGTCCCGTGGGGGTTCCGAAGGTCAGGCCGTGTTCCGCCGCTTCGCGCACGGCCTGCACGACGGCCGCGGGCGCATGCCCGAGCAGGAGCGGTCCCCAGCTCATCACATAATCCAGATAGCGATTGCCCTCCGCGTCGACGAGAAAGGCGCCCTCTCCGCGTTCGGTGAAAAAGGGCGTGCCGCTCACCGCACGGAACGCCCGCACGGGCGAATCGACGCCGCCCGGCAATACGCGGCAGGCACGGGCGAACAATTCGGCGTTGTTCATGCCTTCCCTCCGCGTTCCGCCCAGTCCAGCGCATGGTAGGTGATCACCATGTCCGCCCCCGCGCGGAAAAAGGCCGTCAGAATTTCCTCGACGATGCGCCCCTCGTCGATCATGCCCGCGGCGGCCGCCGCCTTCACCATGGCGTACTCGCCGCTCACGTTGTAGACGGCAAGGGGCAGCTCCGTCCTCTCGCGCGCCGCCCGCACGACGTCGAGATAGGCAAGCGCGGGCTTGACCATGAGAATGTCCGCCCCCTCTTCCTCGTCAGCGGCCAGCTCGCGCAGTGCCTCGCGCCCGTTGCGGAAGTCCATCTGATACCCCTTCCGATCGCCCGTCTGCGGCGCGGAGTCGGCGGCGTCGCGGAAGGGCCCGTAAAACGCCGACGCAAATTTTGCACTGTATGCCATGATCGGGACATGGGTGTACCCTTCCGCGTCCAGCGCCGCACGGATGGCCTCCACGACACCGTCCATCATGGAGGAAGGTGCGACCATGTCCGCCCCCGCCCGCACCGCCGCAAGCGCGGACATGGCATGCAGCGGAAGGGACGCGTCGTTGTCCACACCCTCCGCCGTCAGAACCCCGCAATGCCCGTGCGACGTGTATTCGCACAGGCAGATGTCGGCAATGACGACGATGTCCCGCCTGCGCGCCTTGAAGTATTCTTTCAAATACCTTATCGCCTGCGGCACGACGCCGTCCGCGTCATAGGCGCCGCTCCCCGCTTCGTCCTTATATTTAGGAATCCCGAAGAGCATCACCCCGCCGATGCCGCTCTCCGCCACCCTGTCCGCAATTTCCGCAAGACGGTCAACGGAATACCGATACACCCCGGGCATGGAGGGAACTTCTTCCTTCTTCCCCGTTCCCCATTCCACAAAGACGGGATAGATGAGTCCTTCTCTGCGGACGGCCGTCTCTGCGGCAAGCGCGCGCAGGGCAGGCGTCCTTCTCATTCTTCTCAATCGCTGCATAAAACCTCCCTAACGGCCCGCGCAAGACTGTCTGCGGCGGGTCTTTCTGCCACGGCGGGACAATACCCCGCCGCGCGGACGGCCGACGCCGTCTCTTCCCCGATACATACGACCTTGATTTCGGCAGGCAAGGCAACGCGCGCAAGCAATGCCCGCGCACCGCCCGCCGAGGAAAAGGTCACGCACGCCGCCTGCGAAAGCGCTCGCTCGGCGCACAGAATCCCCTCTTCGCAATCGACGGTGTCATAGACGTCGATCTGCGTTCCGACCGAAAGCAGTTCTTCGCTCCCCTCGGCAGCACGGAGCAGCGCCGTACGCGCCCTTTCCGCTCCGTCCGCCCGCAGCGCCTGTGCAAGTGCGTGCGCGGTATATTGCGCAGGGACGAGGTCGGCGAGAATGCCGTGTTCGGCAAGCCGCGCGGCCGTGGCACCGCCGATGGCGGCGATGCGCTTTCCCGCAAGACGTCGAACATCTATTTCCGCCTGCCTTGCCTGTTCCCAGAACACCTCCACGCCGTTTCCCGACGTGAACACGAGCCGATCGAAGCAATCCAGCCGCGCAAAGAACGTCCCCAGCGGGCGCGGAACAATGCGCCGATGCACGCAGGGAACGGGATCGAGGCCGTATGCTTCCAGCGCGCGGCAGACCCCCGAAACGTGCGCCGCCGTCCCCGTCACCACTACGCGCGGCGGGGGCATGTACGTCCCGAGCAATCCTTCCGCGCATACCATGCCCACGATCACGGTCATGGGTGCCGGAAGAAGCGCCGCCGTGTCCGCAAGGCGCGAAAGCGTGCAACGGTGCATGGCCTCCCCGGACATGCCTGCCGCCGACACCACGCAGGCGGGGGTCTCTGCGGACATGCCCCCCTTGATCAGGTCATCGGCGATCTTGCCTGCCGCGGCCTTTGCCATGAGAAAGACAAGCGTTCCCTGCGCCTTGGCGCAGGAAGTGAAATCGGGGATGCCCGCATCGGTGTGCGCGGTCATCACGGTAAAGGCGCGCGACACGCCGCGGTGGGTGACGGGAATGCCGAAGCGCTCTGCCGCCGCCACCGCCGAGGTGACGCCCGGCACGACTTCGCACGGAACGCCCGCCGCCGTCAGAAACGCAAGTTCTTCGCCGCCCCGTCCGAACACAAAGGGATCGCCCCCCTTGAGCCGCACGGTGAGCGGATATTGTCTGCTGCACGCGAGCAGGAGCGCATGGATGTCCTCCTGCGAGGCGCTGTGTCCGCCCGCGCGCTTGCCGACGTCGTATTTCACGCAGTGTGCGGGAATGCGCTCCATCACGGACGCATCGAGCAGGCTGTCATACACGACGCACGCACACGCGGAGAGGAGCTGCGCCCCGCGCAGGGTGAGCGCGCCGCGTCCGCACCCCGCCCCGACCAACGCGACGCGGTTCATGCGAACGCCTCCGCAAGCGCACGGATGCTCTCCGCACCCGTATAGCGCAGGGAATGAATGACGCCGTCTTTCTGCGCATAAAGCGTTTCTCCGTCGAAATACGCCCCGACGCCGTTGGTACAGCCGCCCCCGAGAAGGCGCTGCAACATGCGCTCGATCTGCGCCGCGCGGCCCGTCTCTTCGTCGTGAATGAGCTCTCCGCACGCGCCTTCGACGGCGATGATCCCCTGACACGCCGCAGGCACACACACCTCGGGCGAAAGACGGGTGACGACAAGCCCCTTTTCGTCCATGCCCAGCCGGTCAAGTCCCGCAGCCGCCAGAATAAGCGCATCGAATGCGCCCGTCCGCAGTTTCTGCAGGCGCGTATCCACGTTTCCGCGCACGGGCAGGACTTCCGCCTGCGGGAAAAGCGTCTTCACCGCCGCCGCGCGGCGCAAAGAGCCCGTCCCGACGCGCCGCACCGCCTCGTCTGCTTCCCGCCGCACGAGCGCATCGCGCGCATCGGCGCGGGGAAGGCAAAAAAAGTCATCGCGCCCCGCCTCTGTCGGCAGGTCTTTGGCGGAATGAACGGCGGCATCCAGTTCGCCGCGGGCGATCATGTCCGAAAGAATGTCCGTAAATGCCCCGCGCCCGATCGCCGCAAGCGGCATGTCCGCCTCGCGGTCTCCCCGCGTATGCACGACGACGATCTCCGTCGCAACCCCCTGCGCGCGCACGGCGTCCGCGACCAGCGCCGTCTGTGCAAGCGCAAGCCGTGAACCGCGTGTCCCGATGCGTACCGTCATATCCCCTCCTCCAGCATCCGACGCACTTCCGCCGCATATTGCTCGGGCGGAAGCGTCCTGCGCAGCGCCGCCGCACGGCGGGCAATGGCGTCCAGATCGCACGGCAGGCGCGCTTCGATGTATTCCCGCAGCGCCCCCGCGAGCATGGGCGCCGCCCCGCCCGTCGAAATGCCGATGCTCACATCCCCCGCCGTGATGAGCGCGGGGAAATAAAAATCACAGTTTTCCTTCTCGTCCACACAGTTGACGGGGATCTTCCGCGCACGGCAGTCCGCCGCGACGCGGGCGTTGAACGCCCTGTCATCGGTGGCGGCCACGGCAAACGCGGCGCCCTCTAAAAGCGAGGCGTCATATTCCGCATGACAGGCCTCGGCGATCCCGCGCAATTCCTCGGCAATGCGATGGGCGCAGACGACGATCTTCACGCCGAAGGGAAGAAGCGTCCGCGCCTTGCGCAGAGCGACTTCTCCCCCGCCGACGAGCAGACAGCGCTCGCCCGCAATTTGTTTCATGAAGGGAAAACACGTCATTGTCTTTCTCCGAGCAGCGCCCGCACCTGCACGACAAAGGAGGCCGGGTCTGTTTTCTTGCATACGGCAAGCGCACCGCCGACGGGCGTCCCGAAGGCCGTCAGATAGGCCCGCGAGAGCCTTGACGCCTCGTACTCCGTAAGGCACGTCCCGACAAGCTCCCTTGCCGCCGCGATCGCCGCGTGCTTTTTTCGGTTGTTCTCCTCCGCGCGGCGGGCAAAGTCGTCGATCCCGAGCCGTCTCACGCCGGGAAGCGTCCCTACCCCTTCGTCCACGTCGGGCGGCATGGCAAGGTCGATGAAGAGACGCGTCCGCGCCTCCCCTCCGAGCGCCGTCTCTCCGAGCGCCTCCGCCGTGCGTTCGCGTGTAAACACGACGTGCGGCGATGCCGTCGCACAGACCACCGCATCGGCGAGCGGGAGCATCGCGTACCGCTGTGCATAGGGGAAGGCGATCACGTCGCCCCTGACAGAGGCCGCAACGCCGTGCGTGCGCTCGGCGGCGTAGAGCGTAAGATTGCGGTGCGCCGCCAGATTTTTGAGAACCGCCCCGCCGAATTTTCCCGTTCCGCCCACTACGAGCACCGTACCGCCCTCATTCAAGAATCGGGCCACTTCGTTCGCCGCAAGCGTGGAGACGGAACAGGCAAACGAGGAGATCTTCGTCTCGGCGCGCACCCGCTTTCCGCAGGCAAGCGCCGCCTGAAAGACTTCGTCCATGCCCGCGCTTGCGCCGCAGGCACGCGCCTCTTCATAGGCGTCCCGCAGCTGGCCGAGGATCTCGTCCTCGCCCGCAAGCATGGAACACAGTCCCGCCGCCAGCGAAAAGAGATGCTCTTCCGCGCCCATGCAAAAGCGCGCGGGGACAAGCGCCGCGCGCCGGATCGCCGTCTCCGCATCGGCGCGGGAACAGCGGAAATATACCTCGGTGCGGTTGCACGTCACCAACACCACACATCCCCCCAGCGGGCGAAAGGCCTCGCAGAGCGCCTCGCGCGTGCGGCGGGGATAGGCGTAGCGGCTGCGCTCAGCGGCAGCCGCCCCGCGAAAATCCACATACAGACAGTTCATCGCACCTTCAGTCCGCCGTGAGCCTGCGCTCGACCTCCTCGAACCCGATCCGCGCGACCGTATCGGAGAAGCGCTCGCCGTCGATGCCCTCGTCGCGGAACAGGGCAATGGCGCGCTCGACCACGCGCATCACCTCGTCCTCCGTGGTAAAGATGGTCGAAAGCGCTCTGCCCTGTGCCACGCGCTTGCCCCATCTTCCGCCGATATAGATCTTATAGCCGTCGCGGTAGTCGGTCACCGCGCCGAACGGACACTGATTGCGGCAGCGCCCGCAGTGATTGCAGTCCTCGGGCTTTATGACGATCTTGCCCTCTTCGACGTGCGCCGTCTTGATGGGGCAGGCCGCCTCGACGCGGCACTTCTTGCAGCCGCGGCACTTGTCGGGATAGACGGTGGGAATGCGCTGGCCGATGACTCCGAGATCGTTGAGATCGGGCTTGACGCAGTTGTTGGGACAGCCGCCCACCGCGATCTTGAACTTGTGCGGAAGCACGACGTCGCGCATACCCTCATAGAAGCGCTCGTGGATCTTCTCCGAGAGCGCAAACGTATCGATGAGCCCATACTGACAGGTCGTTCCCTTGCAGGAGACGACGGGACGCACGCGCTTCCCCGTTCCGCCCGTATGCAGACCGTGCGCCGCAAGGAAATCGATGAGCGGCTGAATGTTCTCATAGCGGACGCCCTGGATCTCCAGGGTCAGACGGACGGTCATGGTGACTTCGCCCGAGCCGAATTTTTCGCACGCCTCGGCAATGGCGCGGTGCTGCTGTGCCGTGATCTTGCCGTTCTTGGTGATGACGCGCGCGTTGAACGTATCGGGAGTGCGCTTGTCCCATAAGAACCCCATTCCCTTGACTCGTTTGACCTCATCGGGCGAAACCGTACACTGCATCCTTCTCTCCTTTTCCTCTTCCGTTTTTTCGGGCATGAATGCCTTTTTGCATTTTACCATATTTCCCGCGGCTTGTCAAGACACGACCGTGCGCGCCGCAGCAAACGCTGCGGCGCGCACCGGATTCCTGCAAGATTCAGCCGAACAGTTCGGAGGAGAGATAGCGGTCCGCTCCGTCCGGGAAGATGACGACGATGTTTTTTCCCGCAAACTGCTTGCGCGCGGCGAGCCGGGCCGCCGCGCAGAGCGCCGCCCCCGACGAAATGCCCACGAGCGTCCCTTCCGCCTTCCCGACGTCGCGCGCATAGGCAAACGCGTCCGCATCCGTGACGGCAAAGACCTCGTTATAGAGCGACGTATCGAGGATTTCGGGGACAAAGCCTGCGCCGATGCCCTGAATGGCATGGGGGCCGGGTTTGCCTCCCGACAGGACGGGCGAGCCGGCCGGCTCGACGGCCGCAAGGAAGATGTCGGGAATTTTTTCGCGCAAAAAACGACCCGTTCCCGTCAGCGTTCCGCCCGTTCCGACCGACGCGACGAGCGCATCCGCCTTCCCGTCCAGCGCCGCATAGATCTCGGGGCCCGTGGTCTCATAGTGGGCGCGCGGATTGGCGGGATTGGAGAACTGCCCCGGCACAAAGGCGCCCGGGATCGCGGCGGCGAGGCGGTCGGCCTCGGCGATCGCCCCCGCCATGCCCTTTGTCCCGTCCGTCAGAACGACTTCCGCGCCGTATGCCCGCAGCAGCTTGACGCGCTCGGGACTCATGGTGGACGGCATGGTGAGAATGACGCGGTACCCCTTTCCGCGCGCGAGCGCCGCAAGCCCGATGCCCGTATTCCCGGACGTCGGCTCGATGATTGTCCCGCCCGCACGCAGACGTCCGTCGCGCTCGGCGGCGGCAATCATGTATTTCGCCACGCGGTCCTTCGACGACCCTGCCGGGTTGTTCTTCTCCAGCTTCGCAAAGATCTTTCCCGCAAGGTTGTGCTCTGCGTCAAAGCGCGCCAGTTCCAGCAAAGGGGTGTTCCCCACCATCTCCGAAATCCCGGAAAATGCCGTCATATCGCGTCCTCCCGTTCAGTCTGCCTCCTCGGCGCACGCCTCGGCGCCGTTTTCCGCACTGTGATAGTATTTGAGATAGGAATTTCTGCAATAGGCGCATACCTCCGCATCCGATGCGGGCGGTGCGTCGAAGTCATACCCGCCGTTCACGCGCCAGCCGTTGAGCACCCCCGTGCGGACGGCGTCTTTCGGACAGCCGAAGGCGCACGCCATGCACAGCTCGCACTTCTTGCCGAACACGGGACGGCCGCCCTCCATGCGGATGTTGCCCTCGGGACAGTTGCGCGCGCAGAGCCCGCACCCGATGCAGGCATCCGTCGCGCGGAAGCCGCGCCCCACCCAATGGGCGGCAGGATGTTCGATCCGACAGACAAAGGCCACGGCGCGCGCTCCGAGCCCGACAGAGGGCAAGCTTCCTTCTCCCGCGCCGATGCGCGCGGCATCGGCCGAAACGCGGTTTTCCACCGCGCGCCACATCCGCGACGCCATCCCGTCCGAGTGACGGAAGATGATATTATACGGCATGACGTAATGCAGATCGCCCGCCACGCGCCAGCCCTTCTTTTCGAGCAGACGGCGGGGCGTTGTCACCGCGCCGTCATTGAAGGACAGCGGTTCTCCCGAAGTGCGCAGCAAATAGGCGAGCCGCCCATCGCCTGCGGGCAGCGTTTTGAGAAAGCGCAGTACGGGCGCAGGCGCGTTAAAGCCGTGTACGGGAAAGGCGACGATCAGCCGATCGGCGTCCGCAAGGTCGGGCGCAGGCATATCGGCGCGCAGAAGGCAGATACGCGCCTCGTTCCCGTTCGCGCACCATGCCTCGGCGAGCGCCTCGCACACCCGCTTGGTATTCCCCGTTCCCGTAAAGCAGACAAATACTGCGTTCATACTTCCTCCGTATGTTCCATGACCGCCTTGCCCGCCGCGTCGACGTCATATCGCACGTTCTCGTCGCGGCCGTGCGTGTCGTACCACACCTGTGCATAGAAGGGATTGTGCTTGGCCTGTGCATCAAAATCCAAGGGACGCGGCGCGCATTTCGGACACCAATGCCCCGCACCCATCACCGTATAGGGCGTCGCCGTGAAGGCGTGTCCCGCATGACAGCGCCACGTTGCGGGCAGATGCGCCCCTGCAAACGAAGCCGCATCAAACGAGCCGCCGCGGAACTTCGCCGCCTGCGTACAGTCCTCCGCCGTCCATGTCTGCGGCGGTTTTTTGTCGTCGAATCCGTGCGAAAGGCGCATGTCTTCCGCTCCGCGGCCTGCGCGAAGCGCATCGTAGTCGCCGAAAGCTCCCTTCGCCATGAGCGGCACGTCCTTCCAGTCCGAAGGCTGCGGAAGATCGCCGAAAAAGGCATATACCAGCGCCGTATCCCCATCCCGCTTCCAGCGCATGGGCGAATTGGGGTGTCCGAGCAGGTGACGGAAAAACGTTCCCGCAATGAGCTTGGGCGGAAGGAGCGCGGCAAGGCGGTAGATGCGGTGCTTGCGGCCGATCTCCTGCCAGACCTCCTCCACGCCGTCGCGCTGGTAGCCGAAGAGCGCTTCGAGTTCGTCGCCGTCCTCCATCCAGACGCCGTGGAAATTGCGCGCCGCCAGCCAGTCGGGACGGAAGAATTTTTCCGTGCTTCCCCCCATCACGGCAAAGCCGTCGCGGAAGGTGTCATAGCCCGTCTGGCGGCCGTGTTGTCCGCCGCCGAGATTGTACACCCGATTGGAAAAGAAATCCACTTCCCCCGCGCTGTCGCGCTCGAGAATGCGGCGGATCAGATACCCCGAATCGCGCGCACTCACCCATTCGAGGGGAGAATTGAGACAGGTATGGAACATGAGCCCGTCGCTCATGTTGCAGCGCAGCATGGCAGGATAGAGCATCGCCGTCTGACGCAGCACGACAAAATGTTCCAGCCCCGCCTCCAGGACATAGCGCTCGCCGTACAGCTTGTGCAGCGAGTAAAAATCATAGGGACTGATGACGAGCGGATCCCCCACGCGGCAGAAGGGATGCTTTTCGTTGCGGCACCCGTAGAGCGCAATGGTGGACGTATGCAGGAATTTCGCCTGACGGGGCATCGCCTTTACGGCGTCCGTCAGCGCCTTTGACCCCAGAAAATTACAACGTTCGCTTTCCTTCGGAGCGGCGTCCGAGCGGGGCGGGATCACCGCCGCCATGTTGATGACATAGTCCGTATCCGCCACCAGCCGTTCGCATGCGGACGGATCGGACAGATCGCCGAACACCACCTGCAGACGCGTTCCGTATCTGCGTTTCAGCCGTTTCGCAAGGCGGAAATTGCGTTTTTTCGGCGTGAGCAGGATCCGCACCCACTCCACGCCGTCAAGGCCGACGGACTGTTCCAGCGCTTCCGCGCCCATGTGTCCGCTCACGCCCGTCATTGCAACTTTCATCGTTTGTAAGAGCTCCGCAATTTTTTCGTATGATCGTATTACCAGTATAGCCTTTTTATGACGAAATGTCAAACGGTAATTTTTTCTTATGACACCCGTCTTGTCAATTTTTTTCGTCCCGATCGGGGGAAAGGGACGGCGTCCGCTTATTTTCCGAAGCCGTTTTTTCCGAAACCGCCTTTTCCTGACGGCGGCGCATGCGCATCCAGTTGAAAAAACCGTACAGGTCATTGAAAAAGAAGACGGCAAAACAGATGACGACGGAGAGGCAGGAGATGTCCTCGGCCGCGGGGAGCGCCCACAAGACGACGAGCACGCCGTCGTTGGCGGCATAGGCGAGCGCATAAAAGGGACTGCGCCGCGCGGTGAGGCAGACCGCAAGGAAGCTGGTCGTCACCGAAACGGTGCTCGGGATGAGGTTGGCCGTCCGAAACGCGCGCAGAATGAAGTAAAAAGCGACGGTCACGGCCACGGTCGCGGCGCAGATGAGAAAGACTTCGCGGGCGCGCAGGGTATTGACGCGGACCTCGGAGCGCCTGCCCGCGAAGGGATTGCGCAGCCATGCGATGAGCGCCCAGACCGCCATGGGGGCAGTCATTCCGAGATAGGTGATCATCTCGCCGTAATAGGCGACCCGCCAGGAGAGAATCCCGTACAGGACGGCAAAGACGATAATGAGCACCTGCCCGACGGGATTGCCCTTCGCGCAGAAGATGAGTGACGTGACCCCGATGAGCGAAGCGGCCAGCGTAAGAAAGCCGCGCCTGTCCCAAATGCAGAAGGCGGCGACGATGAGGGCGAGAGACCCCAGCCAAAGCACGAGTTCTCCCGCCGAAAAATATGCACGTTTTTGATGCGTCCTCTGCGCCATGGCAGGCTCCTCTCTGCCGCAAAAAAGCGCCCGTCCGCATTGCCGAAGGTCGGAAATGTCACGAACGCCTCTGCGATTTTTTCTCCGTGCGCCGTCCCGCAGGGCTGCGCACATCAGACACTGCGCGCGCATAAAGAACGGCGCGCACCTCTGTTTGCATTGCCCGACAGCCGCAAAACCCCGCGCAATGCGCACTCTTTCCGCCGCATCCCCTGAAAGCCGGAACGCGTCTTAACTGCGTTTCGTCTCCCAGGGCGGCATATCGGGAAAGGTCACCGTCTCGGTCGCCTTCGGCAGCGTCACCACCGTCGTAGCATAGTCGGAATAGATCGCGTCTACATAGATACCGTCATCCAGTTCCATTTCACACGAGACCAGCTTCCCATCCTCAAATCCGATCTGAACGCGTTTGAGTCCGAATGGCTGCCCGTCGGAAGGCAGATTCTCCGCCTCGTAAAGTCCCGTCTTTGCGTTATAGTTGAAAAGATCATACGGAAAAGTATTCATCAATCCCGCACTCGGCATGGTATATGATTCGAGATAATAAGGGCTTTGCGCGCGCCAACCTCCGTTTTCAAGGGCGTATACATCGTTCCCTTCATGGACACTCCCTCATATCCCCACTCGACTTCCCCTGTCGAAATCCATTCGGACACTTCAAAATAGAAAATGTCCTCATACCCGTCTGCCTTCGTGCTGCTGTAAAGTCGCTTGCCGTCTATTTTGGCCGTGATCGTCAAAGCGTCCTGCCCGTTCTGCGACTGCGTGAAGACGGTCGTCACATTGTCAACGCCTTCAAGCGAAATTGCCTTGGCCCACTCCTCCTTGGTCACCGTCCTGTCCGGGACGATCTCCGTGGGAAGCGTCACGCTGGTTGCGCCGTAGTCATAAAAGGTCATCTCACACTCGATCGCACCGAGCTGAAACGAGAAAGCCGTCAGTTTGCCGTCCGCAAAGGTAAATTCCGCCCTCTCGAATACGATTCCCTCTTCTTCCACGGCATATCCGCTCAGCGTATAGCATCCGCGCGACGCGTCATAGACCGCCGCGTCGTACGCGTCGTAAAAGACGTAGAGCAGGGGCGCGATTGTGGAATCATACCAGCTGCCGATCGTTCTGTCCCGCTCAAGACTCCAGCCTTGTTCGGTCCCCTCCGCCCTTGCATAGACGTCTGCACGCCACTGCGAAGGCTCGGACGGATTTCCCGTCCCATCCGAAAGTTTCTCGTAATACCGATAATAGTTTTCGTCCAGCATGTCGCCCGCGGACTGCCGAATATAGACCTTGTCCCCGTCCAGAAAGCTGATCGCATTGATCACCCCTTGCGATACCGCGCCGACGACCGTCCCGCGCATGGACACGTTCGTCACGCCCTCAAAGTGCAGCGCCGCATCCCACGTCTCGGCCGTCACCGTCGCATCAAACCCCGAAGGATTATCGGGTGTTTCGGGAGTCCCCTCGCCCGTGATTTCGCCGCTCTGCTCCGTACCGTCCCCGTCGCCCTGACCCGCCGTCATCGGATTGCATCCGGCTGCCGCGAAGGCACAGATCCCGACGGAGAGCGCCGCAAACACGGCAAGCAATGCTCTCTTTTTCATGATATTCGCTCTTTCCGTTCCAAACACAGGAACAACAAATTTATTATACTAAGGCACCCATATTTTGTCAATATTTTTATCCCTTTCTGCACCGTATGTTTCTTCCGCCGCCCATAGAGAACGCCCGCCGCGCAATGTTGCGCGGCGGGCGTGCTGCCTGTTTTCAGAATCACGACAAATTCTTGTTTCCTTGCGAAGCGGGGCGCTGTTTGGGTTTTTTCATGGTGAGCGAAATGCGCTTTTTCGCCTCGTCCACCTCTTTGACCCAGACGGTGACGACGTCGCCCACCGAGAGCACCTCGGACGGATGGCGGATAAAGCGGTCACAGATCTGCGAGATATGCACGAGCCCGTCCTGATGCACGCCGATGTCCACGAACGCGCCGAAGTCGATGACGTTGCGCACCGTTCCCTTGAGTTCCATGCCCGGTTTTAAGTCCTTGATCTCGAGCACGTCGGTGCGGAGAATGGGTGCGGGGAGCTCGTCTCTGGGGTCGCGGCCCGGTTTGAGGATCTCGGAAACAACGTCGCGCAGCGTGGGAACGCCGACGCCGCATTCCTTTGCGAGCTTCTCTTCGCCGTAAGCCTTGATGCGCGCTTTGAGTTCGGAGAGGTTGCCCTTGCGGACGTCGTCCTCCGTGTAGCCGCAGATGGAGAGCAGTTTTTCCGCCGCCCCGTAGCTCTCGGGGTGAACGGCGGTGTTGTCCAGGATCTCGCCGCTCTCGGGGACGCGCAGGAAGCCCGCGCACTGTTCAAAGGCCTTTGCGCCCAGCTTGGGGACTTTGAGGAGCTGCTGACGCGACGAGAACGAGCCGTTTTCCTCGCGGTATTTGACGACATTGGCCGCCGTTCCCGCATTGAGGCCGGAGACGCGCGCCAGAAGCGGAGCCGACGCCGTATTGACATCGACGCCGACGGCATTGACGCAGTCCTCGACTACGCCGTCCAGCGCCTCGGTGAGCCGTTTTTCGGGCATATCGTGCTGATACTGTCCCACGCCGATGGACTTGGGGTCGATCTTGACGAGCTCGGCGAGCGGATCCTGCAATCTTCTTGCGATGGAGACGGCACTGCGCAGGTTGACGTCGAAATCGGGGAATTCCGCCGCCGCCAGAGGCGAAGCGGAGTACACCGAAGCGCCCGCCTCGTTGACGATGGCGTACGAGACGCCCGCGCCCTTGCCGAGGCCCGCGATGAGTTCGACGGTCATGGCCTCCGTCTCGCGGCTCGCCGTGCCGTTGCCGATGGCGATATGCCGCACATGGTCTTTGCGGATGAGCGCGGTGAGCTTTTCGATGCAGTCGCGCTTTTGCTTCTCGCCGTGCGTCGGATAGACGACCGTGGTGTCCAGCACCTTGCCCGTGGCGTCCACGACGGCGACTTTGCACCCCATGCGATAGCCGGGGTCAAGCCCCATCGTGACGAATCCCTTGACGGGCGGCTGCATGAGAAGCGGCTTCAGATTGAGCGCGAACTGCCCGATGGCGCCCTCACTTGCGGCGTCCGTGAGTGCGGCGCGCACCTCGCGCTCCATGGAGGGCGCGATGAGACGGTCATAGGCGTCGGCGGCGGCGTTTTCCACAAATGCCGTAGACGCACACCGCTTTTTGAGGACACGGCGGTAAATCCCCGCAAGCGCGGCGTCGCGGCTCAATACGATTCCGACCTTCAGTACGCCCTCTTTTTCCCCGCGGTTGACGGCGAGGACCTGATGTCCCTGGATCTTGTTGACGGGAGACGTAAAGGCGTAATAGTTGCGGTACACCGTATCCTTGGGGTTCTTCTCCGCCGCAACCGACACGACGTCCGCCCACTCGTTGTAGAGCGTGCGCAGGTCTTTGCGCACGTCCGCGTCGTCCGAGATGGTCTCGGCGATGATGTCGGAAGCGCCTGCGAGCGCCTCTTCGACGGAGGCGACGCCCTTCTCCTCGTCGACGTACTCCTTTGCCGCCTCTTCGGGCGCGGGACAGTCGGGCGCCTGCGCATACAGGAGCTCGGCGAGCGGCGCAAGTCCCTTTTCCCGCGCGATCGTCGCACGAGTGCGGCGCTTCTGCTTATACGGACGGTAGATGTCCTCGACCTCGGCGAGCGTCTTGGCCTCGTCGATGGCGCGGGACAGCTCCTCCGTGAGCTTGCCCTGATTCTCGATGGACGAGCGTACTTCCTGACGGCGCGCCTCCAGATTGCGCAGATAGGCAAGGCGGTCTGCCAGCGTGCGGATGGTCTGATCGTCCATGGCGCCGTGCATTTCCTTGCGGTAACGCGCAATGAAGGGAACGGTGTTCCCTTCGTCCAGAAGGGTGATGACGTTCTCCACATAGTCCTTGCGCTGTCCAAGCTCTTCCGCGAGCAGTTCGGGGATGGTCTGCATGAATTCTCTCCTCGGTATGGTACATACCTCTCATGAAATACCATGCAATTATATCATGTCCCGCCGCGAATGACAATGCTTTTTTTCAAAAAAGCGCAGAAATTATAAAAAGAACCCGACGTCCCCAGACGTCGGGTTCCCTATGTCCCTATCGGTTTTCCCCGTTCGGATCTCTTTATGCTTATGCAAGCAAGGATTTGCCGTCAGCCGTCGTTGCCGTCGTCGTGTAGACAACCGTCGCCGCCGCGTTCCAGCCGCTTGCAAAGCCGGAAGGAACGGCATTCGCCGCAAACGGCACCGTGATGGTCTGCGCCGCCGTCCAGCCGTCGAACGCACCCGCTTCCACCGTCGTCACGCTCGCGGGAAGGACGACGCCGGTGAGCGCCGTGCAGCTATCGAACGCGCCGATGGCAATGGTCGTGACCGTTGAAGGAACGGTGAACTGCGTCGCCGTCTTTCCGGGCGCGTAGCGCAAAAGCGTCGCGCCGTCTGCGGTGTAGAGATTTCCGTCAACGGAGCTGAACTTCAGGTTCCCGTCCTCGACCACGATGGACTTGAGCGACGTGCAGCCGTCGAACGCACAGTCATTGAGGTACTGAAGCGCTGCGGGAAGCTCGATCGTCTCCAATGCGGTGCATCCGCTGAACGCATACGCCCCGATGTTATACATGGTGCTCGGGAGATTGACCGTCGTGAGCGCCGTGCAGTTCTCAAACATGTACTGTCCGAGATACGGGACGACGTTGCTCGTTTCGTAGAGCGTGACCGTCTGCAGCGAGGTACAGCCGGAGAAGCATCGGGTGCCGGCCGGGAAGTACGCGGGAAGCGTGATCTCCTTCAGGGAGGTGCAGTTCTGGAACACGCCGCTGGTCGACGACAGATACAGGTTGGAAGGAATGTTGTTGACCTCTTCGAGCGCGGTGCAGTTGCGGAAAGCATAGCTGTTGACGTAATAGTAGCTCTGCCGCGTGCTGTTGAACGTGAAGCTCTTGAGCGCGGTGCAGCCGTCGAAGGTGTAGTACCCGATCGCAGCGAGGCTCTGGCTCCTGTATCCCGCGTAGCTGGGCATCTCGAAGGAAGTCAGGCCCGTGTTGCGGAATGCGTAGTTCCCGAGGCTGAGATAGCCGGTCAGCATCTCGCCGCCGCGCACGCTGAACGTGACCGTCTGCAGTGCGGTGCATCCGTCAAAGGCATAGAGGCCCAACCCTGCGGTATAGGACGCGGTGTCCGGATTCCGCAATCTGACGGGCAGATCGACCTTCTTGAGGGAGGTGCAGTTCTGGAACGCATAGTCATCGATCTGAAGGGATTCCGAACCCCTTGCTTCGAACGTGACGTCCGTGAGGTTCGCGCAATCCTGGAACGCGCCTTCTCCGATGTAGGTCACAAACCTGCCGATCGTGATCTTTTCCAGACCGCTTCCGGCAAAGGCGTACTCGCCGATGGACGTCACACGGCCGAGCATGACGACCTCCGTCAGGTTGACACAGCCGTTGAACATATTATCGGCGATCTCGGTGATGCTTGCAGGGAGCGTGACCTTCGTCACCGCAGAGCCTGCGAACATTCCATCCGGAATGGACGTGACGGTACCGGGGATGACGACTTCGCCCGAGAGGTTCCCGTAGACGCTGACCGCAACGGTCTGCATACTGTCGTAAAGGATCCCGCCGTTTTCGCTGATCGCGAACGACGTATTGTTGTCATCCACCTTGAGGTCGAGCTTCGAGCAGCCCGCAAAGGCGCTTTGGCCGATGCTGGTCACCGAACCGTAGACCGTGAACGTCTCCAGCGAAGCGCATCCGCTGAACGCGCTGTCGCCGATGGTGACCAACGTGGGAAGCATCTCCACTTCCGCAAGAGCGGTGCAGTTCTCGAAGGCGCTGTCGCCGATCTCGGTCACGCTCATGGGAAGCGAAATGCTCGTAAGCCCCGTGCATCCGCTGAACGCATCCGCACCGATCGACTCCAGAGAGGTGCATCTTTCAAGATCGATTTCCGTGATCCCCGCGCAGTTCTGGAACGCGTTGCCGTTGATAATTTCCAGCGACTTGGGAAGCACGACTTCGGTCAATGCCGAGCAGCCGTAGAAGGCATAGCGCGGGAGGCTCTCCACCGAATCGGGCAGCACGACGGAGGTGAGCGACGTGCAGCCGGAGAAGATGCTGCGCGAGCTGGAAGAAGTGCTGCCGAGCGTCGTGAGCTTGCTCCCCTCTTCAAAGGTCACGGAGGAAAGCGCGGAGCAGCCTGCGAATACGCCGTATCCCATGCTCTCGACGTTGGCAGGGATGGTGACGGAGGTAAGCTGCGAGTTGCCTCGGAACACTTCGTTGCCGATCTCTGTGAGCCGCGAAGGCAGCGTCACCGATTTCAGGCTGGAACCGGACAACGCACTCGACGTGGAGTAGTACATGGAGAACGCGCTGTCGTCGATGGTCAGCGTATCCGCGCCCTCTCCTGCGGAAGCGGGCTCCGTAAAGACAATCGTCTCAAGCGCCGGCACCTGAAGGGCCGAATCGCCGACAAACGACACGCTCGCCGGAATGATAATCCCGGAAATGCCCGCATAGTCGGGAACGGCGTGTACGGTGCTCGAACCCGCACGGTTGTAGTGATAGAACGAATCCGCGCCGATGGACGCCGTGCCGTCGGGAACGGTGTACGTCTCGCCGACATCCTTTCCGATCGGGAAGTAGACCAGCTCATCATCCCTGTCGAACACAACTCCGTCGATCGAATAGTAGTCGGGGTTGCCCTCCGCCACATTGACCGCTTCGAGCGCGCTGCTTCCGTAGAACATTCTCCAGTTGATCTCGCAGTCGTTGGCCGCGGTGAATCCGACCGGAAGCGTAACGCTCTTGAGCGAAAGGCATCTTGCAAACGTATTCTTGGTATAGGTGCTGTTATACGCAAGCGTGGTCACGGTATCGGGCACGACGAAGGACTCGATCGCCGTTTCGCGGAAGGCGCCGTAATCAATTTCCGTCACGCCGTACTGCCCGTCCGCATTCTTTTCAAAGTCGATCGTCTTGAGCGACGAGCAACCCGTGAACGTAAATCTTCCCACCGTCGTAAGCCGCGCGGGCAGCGTGACGGAGGTGAGCGCCGTGCAGTACCCGAAGACACCGTAGTTGGTATAGTTGCGGGAAACGGAGAAGTTGCTGTACCCGTTGCCGTCCCCGAACACGAGGGGCTGCGTTCCCTCTTCAAAGGTCACGCTCGTGAGATTCTGCCAGTTGTTGAACGCGCCGCCGGCAATTTCGGTGACCGAACCCGGAATCTCGATCGACGTGATCTTGGGATATGCGCTCGACGTATTCGCGGCGCCGAATGCGTACGATCCGATGCGCGCGAGCTTGCCGTTTTCGGCGAAGTTGATCGCGGTGAGGTCCTCGCACTGGAAGAACATTCCGTCTGCGATCTCCGTCATGCTGGCGGCAAGATTGACCGTCGTGACGCCCGAGTTGGCAAACGTGTAGTTGCCGTCGATGGGATAGCTTGCATTGTTCGACCTGGAGTGAATCGGGAACTCCGCATTGAAGCCCTCTTCAAACGTGACCGTGCGCAAGTCGTCGCAGTTCTGGAACGCGTAGTATCCGACCGACTTGACCCCGGCAGGAAGCGTGATCGCCTCGAGCGAAGACCCGTCAAACGCATAGTTTCCGATATCCGTCAACGAAGCGGGAAGCACAAGCGACTTGATCGGAACATTCTGGAAGGCATACGTGCCGATGGACGTCAGGCCCTCGGAGAGCGTGATCGACTGGATCGTCGAGTTCTGGAAGGCATAGTTCCCGATGCTCGTGACCGTGTCGGGAAGCGTGAGGCTCGTCAGCTGCGACTTCTGGAAGAGGTAGTTCTCGACCGTCGTCGTGCCTTCGGGGAGCACGAAGGAACCCGTCTTGCCGATCGGGAAGAGCACGAGCGACGAAGCCGCGCCCGTCTCGGCATCCCGTGTATAGAGGGCGCCGTCTGCGGAGACATACGTCGCGTTGTCCTCCGACACCCCGATCGACGTCAGTGCCGTACAACCCTGGATCGCACGCGTGTCGATCGAGACAAGGTTGGCCGGGAACACGATGGATTTCAGGCTCGTGCAGTTCATGAATACGGTGGTGGCAATGGTCAGATCGGCCGTGCCGCCCGTGAAGATGACCGTTTCAAGATGATACTGATTGTAGAACGCGCTCGAACCGATGCTCGTGACCGTGGAAGGAATCACCACTTTCCTGAGGTTGCGTCCTGCATCCGTGCCTGCATAGAAGGCATTGGACGTGATGGTGGTAAGGCCTTCGGGAAGGACGACTTCCTCGAACCCGCAGTTCAGGAAGGTTCTCTGACCGATGGTCGTGAGCATGGACTTGCCTTCGGCGTTCGTCGCAAAGGTGATGTTCTTCAGCGCGGTGCATCCCGAGAAGGCGTAATCGTCGATCACCGACACATTGGACGAGAAACTTGCGCTCGTCAGGGCGATACAGCCGTCAAAGGCATCGGCGCCGATCGTGAGCGGCTCGGAACCCTCTTCAAACGTCAGGGTTTCCAGATTGAGGCAGTCGAGGAAGGCATCGTCCTTGATGGTCGTGACGCTTGCGGGAATGGTCAGATGGACGACTCCCGTATTCTCAAACGCCGCCTCTCCGATGACCTTGAGCGTGGAAGGAAGGGTGAATTCGGAGAGCGCCGTCGCATCCACGAAGGCCTCGTCTCCGATCTCCGTGACGCCCTCGGGGATCTCCACTTCGGAGAGCGCGGGGCAGTTGCTGAACAGCGCCGTTCCGACGA
>ERZ1643251.1647-NODE-1647-length-24930-cov-5.539859_pt1 | contig 24930 bp, 21 predicted proteins | sample MGYA00579261_ERZ1643251 | MGnify/ENA primary metagenome ERZ1643251 (study PRJEB29033, sample SAMEA4952267) | chicken gut metagenome | biome: Broiler Chicken; feature: Gastrointestinal Tract; material: Caecum | place: Ireland | collected 2018 | study: Broiler... | reverse complement strand
ATTCCGCTTCGCATGATCTCGGATATATATGCACCGCTGTTTAGGCCAAACACGATGATGGACACCTGCACTGGCGTGATATTATTCCATCCCCAGAGCGGGAAAAGGGCGAAATGAAATACAAGAAGCTGCACCACCATCGGCGTCCCGCGGAACAGTGCCACATAAAAGCTGCAGAAGCCGTTGAGCACCCTCGGAAGTAATTTATACTTCGGCAGTACCCTCACCGTCGCGATGAGCGTACCGACCAGAATACCGATAAGCAGGCCGCAGACAGCGATAAGAAGCGTATTTTTTAATCCTTCAACCACCTTCACATAGCCGTTGGCATCTATGAAGATCTCTATAAATCTGTCGATTCTCTGACCAAAATTACCCATTGTTTTCCCTTCTTACAAAGAAGGAAAATACCTGCACCTATGATAGACCTCACTGATGCCTGCATTTTCCTTCTCACTTTCAGTCTTGTTTTCTATCCTTATGATTTACTGTAACTCGTTGATCGCTTCTGTGATCGCCGCTGCCGGAGCCGCGTCGATGATCACATAGTTCACCTTGCCGTTGAGCATATCCTGAATTGCAAGTGAACCGCTCTTGTATGTTACACACTCAGCCGGAAGTCCCGGGAATCCCCAGTCTTCATCACCATTTACATAGTAGTTTCCTGTTGTTCCCTGCTGAACGCCGATCTTATCGCTCTCTGTCAGCTCATTAAGCTTTGCCACAACATCGTCTGCTGTCGCACAGTCGTCAAATGTCGTGTCGTCTCCGGGAACCACAAGTCTCTGGGAAGCCGAATAATAGGAATCAGAGAATGACACGAACTCTTCTCTCTCCTCGTTGATCGTAAGGCCTGCCATGGCTATGTCACATTTATGCTGTCCCACAGAAAGGCATACAGAGTCAAAATCCATATTCTGGATCACAAGCTCCTGCCCCAGTTCCTCAGCCAGAAGCGCCGCGATCTCCATGTCGATTCCAAGATAAGAGTCGCCCTTTGTGTACTCAAACGGCTCGAACGCCGCGTTTGTCGCGACAACGAGCTGATCTTTAGATGTGTCAAGCTCTGCGGACTCTACCGCCGTCGGCTCGCCGTCTCCGAAATACTTGTCGCAGATCTCATCAAGAGTGCCGTCTTCCATGATCTTATTGATAAATGTATTCACCTGCTCAAGAAGCTCCGGCTGATCCTTGTCAACGCCAAAGGCATACTGCTCTTCTGTCAGGTCAATGTCGATCACCTTCGTTGCCGGCGCATTGCTGTCCGTACCGGATGCAGCGTTGTTATTTTCATTGCCCGCGTCATTTCCCTTGCTTCCGCATCCTGCCGCCAGACCCGCTACAAGCATGGCGCACAGTGCTGCTGCTAATAACTTCTTCATCTTTCATTCCTCCGTTATATTTCTCATTCTGTATAATGTACAGACCATTTTCATATTCTAACACGTTTTGTATAAAAAACAAGTCCTTTTTGCATTTTTATGCAAGAAGCGCCGCGATACCGAAATACAAAATCACAATAACGCCGAGAACAATGCGGTAATAGCCGAACACTTTAAAGTCATGCTTCTTTATGTATTTCATCAGGAACTCGATGGCTACAATAGACACAAAGAATGATACCACTACGCCCACCAGAAGAATCGCTACCTGCATCGGCGTATAGTGGAACCCGAATTTGATCAGCTTTAACCCGCTCGCCCCGAACATGACCGGGATTGCCAGAAAAAATGTAAACTCCGCCGCAACGCTCCTCGACACGCCGAGCAGAAGCGCTCCCACAATGGTCGCCCCCGAGCGGGAGGTGCCGGGTATCATGGCCAGCATCTGGAATACGCCGATGGTCAGGAGCATGGGAAGGGTGAGCTGGGATATCCTTGTCACCTTCGGCTCAATCCCTTTCTGCCGGTTCTCTACCACGATAAAGAGTACGCCGTAAACAATCAGCATTGCCGCCACCACATACCAGTGGTACAAGTATTTATCAATCACATCGTTAAACAAAAGTCCAACGATTCCCGCCGGGAGACATCCGATCAGAACCTTCACCCACAGCTGCAGTGTCATCATCTGCTGTTTGGACGTCTTTCTTGGCGAAAATGGATTCAGCTTGTGGAAATAGATCACCACCACAGCCATGATCGCTCCAAGCTGTATGACGACCTCGAACATCTCGAAAAACGCTTCCCCCTGCTTAAGCTTCAACAGTTCATCCATAAGGATCAGATGTCCGGTACTGCTGACCGGAAGCCATTCTGTGATTCCTTCTACGATTCCGAATATAATTGCTTTTAAAATTTCTAACATGCCCCTTCTCCTCCTCTGAGAACGAATTTTTCTATGGCATCGGCTACGCCCTCTTCTTCATTTGTCAATGTAATATAGTCCGCCGCGTCTTTTGTTTCCTCTTCCGCATTTCCCATGGCAACGCCGAATCCTGCTTCGCGGAGCATGACGGTATCATTGTCCCCGTCCCCGCAGGCCATGATCTCTTCCCGCCTGATCCCCAGCAGTCGGCCCAGCTCTACAAGAGCAGTCCCCTTATTTACCCCTCTTGCGTTGATCTCAATATTGTAACCAAGCGATCCCACCAGCTCCAGATCCTCTTCCCGGGAGAGTTCTTCCCATGCCTTTTTGCGTTCCTCCATATCGGCGAACAGCGCCTGTACCTTATCAAGTCCTCTGTTTTCCCACTCCAGCAAGGCGTGAATATCGTCCACGGGAATTCTGGTTTTTCTCATATATTCCCACATGTTCGGATTCTTATGGTATCGCTCTACCAGTTGAATCTTATCCGCTTGGGCATAACCCTGTCCGTCAAAATATATCTCTTGAAGAGTATCATACTTCCCGCAGATTTCCAACGCTTTTTTTGCTGGTCCCGGCTCAATAAGGCGCTCAATAAGCACCGCATTAGCTCTTGTGTCCAGAACCCTCGCGCCGTTTGATGTCAAGGCATAGCACATTCCCGGGAAACTGCGCAGCTCCTCCGGCACTCCCATCCAAGGCCGCCCCGTTGCGACAAGTACAGTCACTCCACTTTGGATCGCTTTCACAAGCGCTTCCCTTGTGCGGGGCGTCAGCTCTTTCTTGTCTGTCAGAAGTGTTCCATCCAGATCAAGTCCTATCATCCTTATATTATGTTCCATATCCGCTCCTTATTTCTTTTTATAACAACCATTTGATTCGGCGGCTTTCCGCTTCGTACAGCAGGAAGCAGACGATGAATTGGAAGAAGCAGCCAGCGGCAGGAGAGTCCTCGCTGTGACCGCTGACTGGATTTCAAAATCTTCTCCGCTTCCGGACGTTATCATAAAGAAATGCTATCGAATCACGTAATGGCTGAACTGTTATTTAATAATACTACAGTTTGCCAAATCGCGCAATTTGTAGTATAATGTTTTTCCACAGCTTACTAACCGTATTAAGAAAGGAATAAAGAGTTATGAAAATCCATAAAAAACGTTGGATTCAGTCAGGGATCGCTCTGTTCTGCTCCTTGGCTGTTGCACTTTCCGTTTTCCCTTCTTTTGCTGACGAGGATATTTCATCCTTGGAAAGTCAGAGCTCTTCCCTCCAGAATGAGCTGTCAGGGATCAACGAAGACATTCTTGCACTGAATAATGAGATCGAGACGACACAGATGCAGATCGAGATACTGGACGGTGAGATCTCCCGTACAGAAGACGCTTTAGCTGCCGCCGAGGCAGATGAGGAAGAACAGTACTCAGATATGAAGACCCGCATTAAGTATATGTACGAAAACGGGAACGCCTCTCTGCTTGAGATGCTTTTTTCCGCAGAGAACATGTCAGACTTCCTGAACAAGGCGGATTTCATAGAAAACCTGAGTGAATATGACCGGAATGCTTTGGAAAATTTAAAGGCTATCCACCGGGAGATCCAAGACCAGAAAGCCATTTTGGAAGAACAGCAGGCTTCTCTTGCAGAGTTAAGTCAGGAGCTGGATGTACGCAAATCCGAACTTCAGGCAAAGGCTGACGCTACCGCGACGAATCTTGCCGATGTGCAGGAAAGGCTGAAAGCGGCACGGGAAGCAGAGGCGGCCCGCATTGCTGCGGAGCAGGCAGCTCTGGCGGCCCAGCAGGCAGCACAGCAGGCGGCGGCTCAACAGGCGGCCGCTTCCGGCGGAAGCAGCGGCGGGAATACTGTTATCAGCGGTGGTTCTGTTGATGTCTCTGCCGATGACGTCACTTTGCTTGCCGCAATTCTTCAATGCGAGGCCGTGCAGGATTACGACTGTCTCCTTGCGGTAGCTACCGTGATCATGAACCGTGTACAGAGTCCGAGTTTCCCGAACTCGATCAGCGGAGTCGTTTACGCAAGCGGACAATTTGAGCCGGTGTGGACAGGCCGTCTCCAGACAGTACTCGACAACGGACCGACAAGCCTCTCCATGCAGGTGGCTCAGGACGCGATAAACGGAGCGCGTCTTGCATCAGTGTCACATTGTTATTATTTCCTGTATGCTCCTTCCACAAGCCGGGAGGGAGTCGAGATTGGGAACAACCTTTTCTTCCCGACATGGTAAGACAATTCCTATATCACACAGAAAGGTTTAGGATCAGAACAAAGGCTTTGATGATAATGGAAACAGGGGTTTGCCCCATCAAAAAAATCAGCACAGACGGTTTGCCTGTGCTGATTTTTTGTCCGGCTATTATTTTCTACTGATAATCGATAACGTCGATCCACTTCATGAGGAAGTCTTTCTCCAGCTCATTGTCTTTTGTAAGCTGTGCCGCCGCAACGATCGGCAACCACTGCTGTACGTACTGTCTCGCTGTGTCGCTCTTCTTGCAGAAAGTATTCATGTACAGGTCTGCTGTCTCCTGATCCTTCAGGGCAAAGAGCAGGTATGTCATAGCTGCGTCCGCGCTGGCATTGCCCTGTGTAGCATGTGCCCAGTCAACCACCGTCATTTTGCCGTTCTTGCCTACGATCACGTTGCTCGGATTGAAATCACCGTGGCATACCTTACTGTGCCTCGGCATACTCTCAAGACGTGTAAGCAGCTCGTATCTTGTTGTAGCGTCCAGTTCTTTCAGGCTGTTGATCTGGCGGGAGAACTTATCTTTCATCCCCTTGAGAAGCGGGGATCTCTTCTCGTGTACCTGAAGCTGCAGGTCTACGAAATCATCCATGTATTTCTCGATATTCTTCTTGTCGGAGTTCATCATCTCTTCCAGCGTCTTGCCGTCCTTGAACTCAATCTCAATCGCCCACTTTCCTTCAATCTGGGTCACACCCTTCACCTTCGGGATATCAAGACCGGTCTCTTCGATGCGCGCCGTAATTAACGCCTCGTTGAAAACGTCTGACTTCGGGTGAGTCTCAGAAAAAACCTTTACAATACTGTCTTCACATTTGTAAACAGATTTGTAGGAACGTTTCACGATAATGTTTTTTTCTTCGAGTTTCATAAGTATTGCCCTCCTTGATATTTTGTTTCGCTTTCGATGTTGTCATTATACACCATGAAAACGATAAATGAAACCCCTCAAGGAGAATTTTGTGCAATTTTTAACTAACTTTTTTTCAATTGAATTATTGTTAAATAATTAACATTTATCTTTTCTGTTTTTCCGGTAAACCACTTCCAGACCCTTGAGCAGCAGATCATCGTCCAAAATAACTTCTCTCCTGCAATGGGGAATGATTTTTCTCGCAAGACCGCCCGTGGCCACCGTAGTGACTTCTCCGTCCAACTCTTCCGAAAGCCGGTCAATGATGCCGTCGATAGCTGCCGCCGCGCTGTATATCATCCCGCTCTTCATGGAATCAATCGTATTTTTCCCCACGATATGCTCCGGCACATCAATACTGATGCCGCCGAGCTGGGACGCGTTCGCAGTCAGCGAGTTTAGCGACACCTCGATACCGGGATAGATCATGCTGCCGATATAGTTCTTATTCTTGTCGATCACGCACACCGTGTTCGCCGTACCCATATCAAAGATAAGCAGGGGAACCGGATACTCCGCGATCCCCGCCACGGAATCTACCACCAGATCGCTCCCGAGCTGCACAGGATTGTCGATCTGGATGTTGAGTCCGGTCTTGATGCCCGCTCCCACTACGAGAGGTTCTTTCTTTAGTATCTTCTCCACCGCCAGCTTCGCCACAGTCGTGATCTGAGGGACGACAGATGAGATGATACCCCCCTCCAGATCTTCCCTTTTTATATGATAGATGTCCAACACGTTCTTGATGTCGATAGCGTATTCCAGCTCTGTCTTTGTGCGCACTGTGGAAAGGCGCTCTACAAAAGCGCACTTCTTCCCCTCAATGCAGCCGATGACGATATTCGTATTTCCGATATCAATAGCCAAGATCATTTTTTAAACCCAGCCTTTCTCTTACATTTTTCTTTAAGAACACCTTGCCGATAAGTAAAGTGAGCACTCCCGCAACGACCGCCTCGGGGACGCCGTTGATACCGATCACTGACAGGATGAATGTGTATACCGCTGACACAGCGACCTCATTTGCCGCCGCGTAAGCCTCTCTGAAAAATACGAAGATCAGGTTCATCACCAGCAGCGTATTCGTCAGCGCCCCGGCTACGCCCGCAAATATCAGGCCGATGTTGGAAACACCTTTCCGCCTCGTCTCCTCGCCCGAGAGCCGCAGCACCAGCTTATAAATAAAGTAAGGAACCACACCCACCAGTATTCTCGGGATGAAGCAGATGATCACGCTCCCGATCCCGCCTCTCACTTCGCCGAGACTGTAAAACGGCGTAAAAACAAAGGATGTGGGCGTAGGATTCATAGTGTTATTGATAAAGCTTGTCAGTCCGAACAGGAATCCCAGCACAGCTCCTTTTTTCGGCCCCATCACAAGCGATGCGATAATAACCGGGATATGGATGATCGTTGCCCTTGTAAATCCGAGGGGAATATATCCGAGAAACGGGGTGAACGCCATCAGGCATATGATGGCGCCGAAGATCGCCACCTGTACCATTCCCAATATACTGAATCTGCCGCCTGTTTTTGCGCCTGTTGCCGTGTTTGATGATGTCATGTTTGAATTTGTTGAATTGTTCATAATTGCCTCCTTGTTATCATTCCCTTGCGGGATACAATACTTTTGGCACAGAAGATATCCTCTTCTGCTCTGTTATAAAGTTTCTTCTGTTCTAAGTTTCTTCTGTTCTGTTGCCAAATTACGTGCAACGTACTATTCGCGCGCCATCCGCGCGAGGATCGCATCGAGGATGTGCGAGGCTGTCTCCTCTTTTGTCATTTTCCCGAGTGAAACTTCCTCATCCTCTGTGACCAGCGTCACTACGTTCGTATCGCCGCCAAACCCTGCGCCTTCTTCCCGCAGACTGTTGGCAACGATCATGTCCAGATGCTTTTTCTTCAGCTTCCTGTGTGCATTCTCAAGCAGATCCTGTGTCTCCATGGCGAATCCGCAGAGGAACTGCTCCTGCTTCTTATGCTCCCCAAGATACGCCAGAATATCATCCGTGCGTTCAAGCTCCAGCACTGTCATGTCTGCTACTGAGCCGCCCGCGCCCTGCGGATCCTGCTTTTTGATCTTCTCAGCGCTTACATACTTCGGACGGTAGTCCGCCACTGCGGCTGCCTTGATGATGATGTCCTGCTCCTCTGCCCGCCCGGTTACCTCGTCAAACATTTCTTTTGCCGATGTGATCTGTACGGTCTTCACAAATTCAGGAGCTTTCAGCGCTGTCGGCCCGCTCACCAACGTCACTTCCGCTCCCCGCCGCGCGCACACTTTTGCCATGGCATATCCCATCTTTCCCGTGGAATGGTTCGTGATATACCGCACCGGGTCGATCATTTCCCTTGTCGGCCCCGCTGTCACAAGCACCTTAAGTCCTTCCATGTCTTTCTCGCAGGCGGTTTCCTGAAGGATGTATTCCAGCAGGAGCTCCGGCTCCGGCATCTTCCCCGCGCCTGTGTCCCCACACGCAAGGTATCCCACCGCCGGACTTATAACCTCATACCCGTACTCTTCAAGCGTCCTCATGTTGTCCTGAACGATGGGATTCTCGAACATGTTCGTGTTCATCGCCGGCGCAATGATCTTCTTACACCTGCATGCCATCACTGTGGTCGTAAGCATGTCGTCCGCGATGCCGTGGGCGATCTTGCCGATCACGTCCGCGCTCGCCGGAGCGACCATAACTACGTCCGCCTTCTTCGCCAGAGATACATGCTCCACACTGTACTCAAAGTTCCGGTCAAAGGTATCCACAAGACATTTATTGCCGGTAAGAGACTCAAATGTGATGGGGTTGATGAAATTCACCGCGTTGGGCGTCATCAGCACATGGACGTCCGCGTTCAGTTTCTTCAGTGCGCTCGCAAGAGACGCCGTTTTGTAGGCTGCGATGCTGCCTGATACTCCCAGCAGGACTGTCTTTCCTTTCAGCATAGATAGCTTCTCCTTTCTACTATTTGACAGGACCGCATGCACCGATGTCTTCTTCTTTTCCGGTCAGTGTGAACATCCCGCACCTGCGTCGGGATTGCTCCGGTACCGTGTCATGCAGTCATTATATGGCATGCGCAGTAAAAAATCAATTTAAATGGTGTATTTCTGGAGAGACACGGCGATGGATAGACAAAGAAAAGCCTATATCCGCAAATCCCCGTTGGAGAAATGCCGGATACAGGCTGTCTTTCATCGATTCAAAAGGTTCACTGACCTTTTATGTATTCAGTTTTAGAGTTTTTTCCTTGCCTTCATCTCTGAACGCTTCTTGCCGTACCAGAGAAGGATCACCACATAAGCCACAGCCGCAACAGCTCCTACGATATAAGCTGCTGTCCACGGTACGTTAAAGCCGATCTTTGCGTTCACGATATATGTAACTGTGATAAACGTATACCAGCATCCCGGTACAAGCGGAATCCATGCAAACTTTCCTCTTCCCGTCTCGAACATCCAGATTGTGATAGCCAAGAATGCGAACAGAGAAAGCGTCTGGTTGGACCATGCAAAGTATCTCCACAGAGTATTGAAGCCTGTCGGACTGCTCTTTGCGAATACAAGAATCGCCGCAACAACCACGAAAAGTATTGCCGAAAGTCCGAGGCGCTTCGCCTTGTTAGTCGCATCCATATGAAGAGCATCCGAGATCGAAAGGCGGAGAGAACGAAGCGCCGTATCTCCTGATGTGATCGGGAGCACGATAACTCCGATAATAGCGATGATACCGCCTACCGGTCCGAGGATATCCTTACAGATAACGCCGATGGTTCCTGTCGCCAGAGAAGCGTCCGCAGACTGCAGTCCGAGATTGTACACTCCCATAGCTCCTGCTGCCCATACCATAGCGATGAAACCTTCCAGAATCATCATGTTGTAGAATGTCATACGACCCTGCTTCTCGCTCTTCATTGTACGAGAGATGATCGCCGTCTGCGTTGAATGGAATCCGGAAAGGATACCACATGCTACCGTAATAAAGAATACCGGAATAAAGTGATTTCCGTTAAAGTAATCGCCGTATGCTATCAGTCCGCCGTTCCAGTCATCCCACAGCTCCACAAGCGGATACCCCTTTACAAAGAGGCCGATGAATACGCCGATAGCCGAAAACAGAAGAACCGCACCGAAGATCGGGTAAATACGTCCGATGATCTTGTCGATCGGGAATAACGTTGCGATCAGGTAGTACACGAAGATCACGCCGTAGATCACCCATGTCGATACAGATGTGGCAGCTCCGTCAAAACCGAATACCTGTGTCGCCGCAATATCTCCCGGTGTGTAGATGAATACCGCGCCTACCAGAAGAAGCAGAAGTCCGCAGAACACCTGATAGATTCCGTAAATACCCTTGTTGCTGTACTTGCGGATCATAGCCGGCATCTGTGTACCGCCGTCGCGCAGACAGATCATTCCCGCAAAATAATCGTGCATCGCGCCGCCGATTACGTTTCCGATCGGGATTGTAATAAAAGCGATCGGCCCGAACAGAATACCCTGAATCGGCCCAAGGATGGGGCCTGTACCTGCGATGTTGAGCAGGTTGATCAGACTGTTCTTCCACTGCTTCATGGGAACATAGTCAACTCCGTCCTCTTTCTCATAAGCGGGAGTTTTCCTGTCGTCAGGACCGAATACTTTCTCGCAGAACCTTCCGTAGAGCGCAGCACCTACAAAAAGGATCACGAGACCGATGATGAATGTTATCATAAGATAAACCCTCCTTTTCCTTTGTATTATTATAGAATACTGTGGTGAGTCCAATTATACATTATCTCATAGTAGATTGTAAACAATTATTTTATAAAATTTTTATCTTTTTTGTATCTTTTTTATAATCTGATAAGATACTCTTTAGAAATAAAAAGATCCTGAAAATTTCTTTGCTTTTTCACATGGTGTTCGCTTATAATAGCATCAGTAAAGGAGAATTAAGCAACATGTTAAAATCATACATCGCCTTTGACATAGAGACGACAGGACTTGACCCGACGGAAAATGAGATCATCGAGATCGGCGCGCTGAAAGTCAGGGAAGGAAAGGTTGCGGATCGCTTTATCGAGTTTCTCCGTCCGCTCTCCCCTATCTCCCCCGCCATCACAAGCCTTACAGGAATCACAGACGAGATGGTGGCAGACGCCAGAGAAAGTTCCCACGTTGTCAGAGATTTCTTAGATTTCTGCGGGGACGACGTTCTCATCGGGCACAACGTTATCTTCGACTACAGCTTTGTGAAGTGCAGCGCAGCTAAGGACGGACTTCCCTTCGAAAAAAAGGGGATCGATACATTGAAAATCGCAAAGAAAGTTCTCGCTCATCTGGAGTCAAAAAGTCTTGGAACCCTGTGTGAGCATTACCATATCGAGAACAAATCCGCCCACCGCGCTTATCACGACGCTCTTGCCACGGCCAAGCTCTACCAGACGCTCGCCCACTACTACGAGGAGAACGAGCCGAAGCTGTTTCGGCCCGCGCAGCTTACATATAAGGTGCGGAAACCCCAGCCTGCAACCGCGAAGCAGCTCGCTCTCTTGGAGAATCTCGTGCGCAAAAGAGGCATACGCCCGGAATGGGATGCAAAGACACTTACGAGGAGCGAGGCGTCAAAGATCATTGACCGGCTGCTCAAAGGGTAGTTTATCCTACAGATCATATGGTTTTCCTGTTTCAGAATTCAAACAGGCATATGATCTTTTTTATTCTTCTGAAAGGACTCAGACTTATGGAAAAGAACAATAATTTTATGGGAACACGACCTGTATTCCCACTTCTTATGTCAATGTCTGTCCCAATGATGCTGTCCATGCTCATCCAGTCTCTCTACAACATCATTGACAGCATCTATGTATCCCGGCTGGGGACTCAGGCTCTTACCGCTGTTTCCCTTGCTTATCCGCTCCAGAACGCCATCGTCTCTGTGGCTGTCGGAATTGGCGTGGGGATCAGCTCCGCCATCTCCATCCATCTGGGATCAGACAATCAGGAAAAGGCAAACCGTGCGGCAGTCATCGGACTGGCGCTCACAATCATCCACTGCGTACTGTTCATCCTCGCGGGTATTTTTATCACACACCCCTTTCTCTCCATGTTTACGGATAATCCTGACGTGTTAGAGAGCGCGTGTATTTACACCCGCATTGTGCTGTGCTTTTCCTTCGGCTCGCTGCTGCAGATTGCATTTGAAAAGATATTTCAGGGTATCGGCGAGATGAAGGTAACCATGTATATGCTCACTGCGGGATGTATCATCAACATTATCCTTGATCCCATCCTCATTTTCGGACTGTTGGGATTTCCCGCGATGGGAGTGGCAGGCGCTGCGGTCGCCACCGTTATTGGACAGGTCTGCTCCTTTCTCCTCTACGTCGCGGCATACCGGAGAAAACAGTACGCTGTACAGCTTCGACTCCATGATCTTGTATTTGACCGGGCGGTCATAAAGCAGATCTATGGTGTTGGGATTCCCTCAAGCATCATGCTCCTTCTGCCCTCTGTGCTCATAAGTATCCTGAACAGCATCCTGACGGCCATTTCCGAGGTATATGTCGCCGTGCTGGGTGTATATTTCAAGCTCCAGACCTTCATCTATATGCCCGCCAACGGCATTGTGCAGGGAATGAGACCCATCATCGGATACAACTACGGAGCAGGCAAGCGCGAACGGGTTAAGAAAACCATCCGCTACAGCCTTTTAAGCGCTGCCTGCCTGATGCTCATAGGCACCGGCCTTGCTCTCCTGCTCCCCGGACAGATCCTCTCATTGTTCAAAGCGGACACAGAGCTTATGGACGCCGGAATAACGGCTCTCCGCGTGATAAGCGCCGGATTCCTCGTCTCCTCCGTAGGGTTGATCTATGCCGGAGTTTTTGAAGCACTGGGAAACGGAAGAAGCTCTCTGGTCATCTCTTTGTTAAGACAGTTTATCATCACAGTTCCTTTGAGCCTTATCCTCACCCGCGCGGCAGGAATGGGCGCTCTGGGCGTGTGGATCTCCTTCCCGGCAGGGGAATTGTGCGCGTCAGCGGCAGCCGTTTTTCTTCTGAAAAGATACGAAAAAGGAGTATTCAATCCATTTTTTAATTTCTGATTCCTTTTGTAAACGGAAATAACTGGCTAATCTCTCTCAATTTCCCGTTTAGCGCTTTATAACGTGTTGAATCATATGCACTTATAAATAAACAGGCTCGCCCACTTATAATAACCTCCATGAAAATTCACTTATCCCCTTAATGATATCTACATGCCAATATATAGATATTATTTTCAATTACATTGTTTAAAGCTTTAGGGCAAAACAGGGGCAGATGTGACTCGTACAAGTCATACCTGTCCCTGTTTAGGACTATGTATTTCCCAAAAAAACTTGACAGCATAGAAAAATCCCGGCAAGTACTGTAAAATCAGTACTTCCGAGATTTTGTTAAATGACTCCTAGGGGAATCGAACCCCTGATTCCAGCGTGAGAGGCTAGCGTCTTAACCGCTTGACCAAGGAGCCATATTCATATTCGCTGTTTGGGTTGTCCCTCACAGCGAATATAAATATATCATATGATTTTTGATAATGCAAGCATTTTTTTCATTTTTTTGAAAAACCATCAAAAAATAATAACACTCTCAGTGAAGAAGCCGTTTTTCTTCCCCACCGCAGGCTTGTCCCGCCGGACAGTTTATCTGATTTTCCTGCGTCTTACAAGCACAATCTCCGCGCTTCCTACGCCCGCAAACAATGCCAGCATCCCCCACAGGGCCGCGCGGCTGTCGTCGCCTGTCCCCGGGACTTTATCACCTGTTTTTGAAGCTTTAGCATCTGTCCTTGATGCTTCGCCGCTCTGGTCAGAGGGCGTCTCCTGTTCCTGCCCTGAACTGCCGTTCTCTGCTTTTATGACGGTAAAGGTTGTTTCCGCTGTTCCCGTCTGGAAGACAATGGCGAAGCTATGGCCGCCCACAGAGAGGGTTTCCAGATAAGATGCCTTCAAGGTTACAAGCGTATTGCCGCCCTCTCCGACTTCATAATTGGAAGCAGCTACGTCCCTGCCATCCACCTGTACTTTCAGGAAATCGGCATATCTGCCATCTGACCGGAAAGAAAGGGTCTCTGTGCTTCCCTTTTTCCACACGCCGTCCGCGCCTTCTATAATCGCGGGCTTAAAATTAGGATCAATCTCATTACATTTGGTACATCTGCCATATTCATACGTATGTCCCTCTGCCGGAATCACCTTCCAGTTCTCCAGATCGGTTATCTCCTCCGTACAGTCCTTATCCTCAAAAGCTTTCCCGCAGACCGTGCAGGTGTAATACTCCTTGCTGCCCTCTTCCGTACAGGATGGCTCTTTGCCTTCAACCAGCGTTCCCACATGCACATGCTCAAGCCGCGCTTCTGCAACATAACCGCATATCTCGCAATACTTATCCTCATTCTCCGTAGCTGACCCCACATTCCATATATGTGCTTCGGCGCTGTCAGGTTTTTCCGTGCCACAGACTGTACAGACAAGATAATGCTTACTTTCATCCGCATATTCTTTCTGATAATCACCCAGCCATGTATGCGGCAGAAGTCCGATCACCTTCCAGTTCTCCAGATCGGTTATCTCCTTCGTGCACTCCTTATCCTCAAAAGCTTTCCCGCAGACCGTGCAGGTGTAATACTCCTTGCTGCCCTCTTCCGTACAGGTAGCCGCTTTGCCGGATACCAGAGCCGTCCCGTGGACATGCACGGAAAGGGCAACGCCCGTACTTGCGCCGCCTGTCCCGCTGATTATCAGCGTTTCATCATAATTTCCCGCGGAGAGCCCGGTCTTTGGCTGTACCGTAAATTGGGCTGTGCCGCTTACGCCAAGCACAGCCGTACCAGCCGCGTCAAAGCCTGTGCCCGCTGTGATGACATAATTTGTACTGACGGGGAGATCGACAGTCACGCTCTGGCCACTTGTGTTCTCAACCGTTACTGTCTGCGCCGCAGGAGCGGACGCATAACCCTCGGCCGCGCTGCCAAAAGAAAGCTCCGTTGGAGCCGCGCTAATCCCATAGCTGGGCGGGATATAGGCGGGTATCCTGATCTTAAGAGGCTGGCTTATATGCCCTACATCGTCTTTTACGACAATGTATATATCCTTCGCGCCCACTGTAAGGTTATTAAGAGTGATCGTCTGCTCACTCCTGTCACAAGTCATTCCCGCCCCAGTGGTGTCAATATTGGGCATGGAAGCGCCGCTGTCCACTACTTTATAATAATACGTTCCCGCCTCGCTGCTTGTGAACTTCACCTCCGCGCCGGTATCACTGGTGCGGCTCACTGCCCCCGCCGTAAGGGACGGGACGGCAGTATCCTCTGCCTTAACAAAAGCACTGGCGTAATCAGTCAGCTTTGTATCATCGTCTACTCCGCCGTTATACTGCTCATTGAACAGATACAGTTCTGTACCGGCGCCTAATGTCACCCCTGCGGGGATGCTCACTGCTACGTTATCTCCGGCTGCTCCGTTCATCGTCCCGTCTAGCTCCAGAACACGGCCATAATGGGTGATATCACCGTTCGTTATAATGACCGCAGAGATATATTCGTTTGTCCCCGTCTCTGCGCCGGAATAGGAAAAGGTCACTGTACTGCCGCTGATCTGCACATTGGAGACGGCGAAGCCGCGATCCTTGTCTAAAATCGTAGTCTTCCAGTCGTCCCTGTTGTAAGCCTCAATTTCAAATATCCCTCCAGAGTATGCGCCGCCTGACGCAGCCGGGACTTTTCCACCTACGGCGGCAGATGTAAACAGGACGGATTGAATATCTAAGTTAAAAGCAGGACGGACGGCGTAAGTATCACTATCCACCAGAGGTCCATCAAGCACAACACCCATGACGCTGACTGCCGCCGCCCGGTTTTTGGCGTTACCCGGAGACCGAAGCCACCAATAATCGGCTTGGCCTTCTGCATTACCAGTTATCATGCCATTATTGATGTCGAATATTTTCCCACCAGACGCCGCATACGCAGTATTCGTAGAAACACGGGTGGCATCCGTAGAAAAACCATAATCTACGTTCCGCACTTCACTTAAAGAAAGCAGAAAAATTTTATCCTCAGTATCACCGCCCGCAGGTATCTGATAATCTTGGTTATCCTCATTCGCAACATATGTCACCGAGATCGCGTTCTTCTCCTCATCTGAAAACGCGCTGCCCAAAAAACTGTCGGTGCTATAATCGATCCCAGCAGTCCCGCCTATATTCTGGGATGCGTCATAACCATTGAGCCATGAACGCATGGTACTTCCTTCCCATGTAATGTCTTCAACATCTACATGATACTGAAATACATCCAAATTCTGGTCCGCAAGCAGAAACAACTGATTGTTTTCATTGGATAACACTCTCCACTTGATCGGATCACTGCTGTATCCGCTGCCCCCGTCGCTGCTCTGCCGATACGTGTCGTAGTACACACTGCTTACCTGCCCGCCGCTGATATTCGCCGCACTGCCACTATCTCTATCAACAAGCTGAATTGCCTTATTATTCCCCGCCGCAGATATCTCTGCCGGGAGTAATCCTGCGGTCATGCAGACCGCTAGCAGAAAGCCCGCGATTCTTCTTTTGAGTTTCATCGATTTTCTCCTCCTGCTCTCATTTACACCTTTATCTATTATGGACTTTGCCCTTTACAGTTCCTATAGACTATAACCCCACCATAAAACAAGTCCATTTTCAAGCCTTTTCATTGACAGCCCGGCGTTGCGAACAGTGCACAGAGCCACCCGGAATCATGATATTCAGCGCCTGTTTCTTATCCTTCACAATGACCTCCCGGTGTGCGCCCCCGAACTCTCCGTCTAATGTCCACGGAATCTCTTCTTCGCTTTCGAACTTCACGCTGCCCGATTTAAAGGAATACATCCTCTGAGGATTAATCTGTTTCATTACAATCGCCCCCAGCAGCTCATTCAGCTCAATCGGGTTCTTGGGAGTACGGATCAGCGTCACTTCAAATTCCCCGTCGTCAAATACAACTTCCGGGCCTATAATCCCCTTGAAGCCGCCTACAGACCGCGAATTGGTGACCATGCCGAATATAAACTCATCCTCAAATGTTTTTCCGTCATGGGTTACCTTTATTTTGTAGGAAGGTATATTGAATATCCTCTTTGTCCCCTCCAGCAGATACGCGAGGTGTCCAAGAATATTTTTCATGCTTTGCTTCGTCTCGTAGGAAACGTCCGTAAAAATGCCGAACGCCGCAATATAAATGAAGTAATCCCCATTGAACTCTCCCACATCACACGGAAACGGGGTGCCCTTCACCGCTGTATCGGCGGCCTGAAGGATGTCCTTTGGTATTCTCAGACTGGTGGCGAAGTCGTTGGTTGTTCCCGCCGGAATATACCCCAGCGGAACCTTGAGGCCGCCAAGCTGTATCCCTGTCACAGACTCATCAAGAGTCCCGTCGCCGCCGGAACAGACGATCAGGTCATATTGACCGCCGCACTCCTGAATCTTCTCAACCGCATCATGGGGTCTCTGGGTGGGATACGCCGTTATCTCATAACCGCTTTTAGTAAATATATCCAAGACGTCCGAAAGCTTTGGCTTGAGCACTCCGGTTCCCGCATTAGGATTATATACAAATAGCATTTTTTTCATAGGATCTCCCCTTTCTGATGTCAGCTCCGTCCGGTTTTTTGGACAAGAAAGGACTGTACCCCTCAGCACAGCCCCCATACTTTATTACCTCTCTATCTGAAACCTGTCTTCCCGACGGCAGGCCTTCCCTTTCAGCTTACTTTTTCCTCAAAAAATAACTGGATACCTTCCGCCGCCTTCTTCTCATCCTCACCCTCAGTCACCACTGTAATCTTCTCACCGTCTGTGAGGGTCAGGCTCATCATGCCCATGATGCTCTTGGCATTGATATTCTTCTCACCGATCTGTATGTAGATCCTGCTCGCATACTGGCTTGCTTCCTGTACGAGCAGAGCGATCGGCCTTCCGTCAAATCCATCTTCCGTCTTTACTACAACAGGTGTTTTAATCATAATAATCCTCCTCGTTCCTGCCTTACCTTGTCTGCCATCTCACTGAGCTTCCGCAGTCTGTGATTGATACCCGACTTCCCGACCGGCGGCGTCATCGCCTGCCCTAGTTCCTTCAGGGCCGCCTCCGGGTTTTCAAGACGGGCAAGAGCTGTCTCGACCAGACTCTCCGGAAGATTCTCAAATCCGACTGTGTCTCTCAGGTAAGTAATATCCTCAACCTGTTTCACCGCTGCCGACACAGTCTTATTGATATTGGCAGTCTCGCAGTTTACCTTCCTATTCACAGAATTGCGCATCTCTTTAAGTATCCTGACATTTTCCAGTTCCATCAGAGACACGTGCGCTTCCATCACATTCAGGATATCTACTATCTGAGACCCTTCTTTAAGATAAACAACAAATGACTTTTTGCGGGGCACAACTTTGGCATCCATGCCAAAGCTGCAGATCACGCTCTGTATCTGACGCGCCGCCTCGGGTAAGGCGCAGACGATCTCAAAATGGTAAGATTTATTCGGATCGCTCATGGAGCCTGCCGCCTGAAAAGCGCCTCTTAAAAACGCCCTTTTACAGCATGTCTGCTGGATTACGAGGGGATTAAACGCGTGGATAGCGTCTGCATCCTGCCGGTGCTCACCGATCATTTTTGTTGCCTGAAGAACCCGCAGCGCGTCTTGATGCCGCCTTATAACGACCGCATAGGACACACTGTCTTTGCTGATATTTCTCCGGATAGAGATATCAGCTTTTATATTAAATGTTTTTTCGAGCAATGTAAAGACTTTTCTTGCAACAAGAAAATTTTCAGAATGAAGCCTTACACTGTACTGATCGAAACTGTTGATCGCGACTGTCCCGCACATCCCGATAAACGCCGCAGCCTCCGCGATCTGGCAGTGCCTTGCCGGACTGATATTCCCTGAGAGTTCTTTCCTGACATTTCCAGAGAATGACATTTTCTCACTTCCTTTTGGTGATGGCGTCTTTCCCGATGTCCCGGTGTTCGATGCGCACCCCGTAGTTTTCCTGTTCCTGAAGCATATTGTAAAGCGCGTTGGCAAGCGTCACAGACCGGTGTTTCCCTCCGGTACAGCCAATGGCTATGACAAGCTGGTTCTTACCCTCCAGAATGTAATTCGGGATGAGAAACTCAACCATATCCTTAAGCTTTTCCAAAAAAATGGGAGCTTTCTCATTTTCCATGACATAATCCTGCACTTCCGGGTCATTTCCCGTCTTTTCCCTGAGTTCATCTATATAGTAGGGATTCGGAAGGAACCGCACGTCAAAGACAAGATCTGAATCCTGAGGTATCCCGTACTTGAATCCAAAGGACATCACCGTGATATAGAGGCTGCAGAACTTCTGCCCGCGGACAAATATCTTTTCTAATTCAATCTTCAGCTCCCTTGTGAGCAGCTTGCTCGTATCCATTATATAGGTTGCCCGCATTTTTAAGAACATGATCTTTTCACGTTCTCTGGCAATTCCTGTGTCCACTCTCCCCGAACCGCTTAAGGGATGCTGACGTCTTGTCTCCTTATACCTCTTGATGAGCACATCGTCTTTGGCGTCGAGAAACAGGATCTCGTACTCAATCTCTCTGGCATCCATATCGTCTAACGCTTCTTTCAGTCCCGGGAAATCCTGCCCGCCCCTCACATCGATCCCCATCGCTACTTTTTTTACATCTTCCTCCGGCTCGCTGAACATTTCTACAAAACGCGGAAGCAGAGGGATGGGAAGATTATCCACACAGAAATACCCCATATCCTCCAGCATCTTTAGTGCTGTTGACTTTCCGGCCCCGGACATCCCGGTCACGATCACAAAACGCATTTTCTAAAACTCTCCTATCTTCTTCACTTCCGGATCAAGCCTTATTCCAAACTGCTCTTCTACCCGGTCTGCAACATCTTCCATAAGCCGGGCAACCTCCGCCGCTGTCGCATTCCCCCGGTTTATGACAAACCCACAGTGCTTCTCCGACACCTGCGCATCACCCACACGGTATCCGCGCAGTCCCGCGTCCTGAATGAGCTTTCCCGCGAAATGTCCTTCCGGACGCTTGAACGTGCTGCCCGCGCTTCCAAACTCCAGCGGCTGCTTTTCCACACGCTTTTTTTTCAGTTCCTCCATGCGGGCGCGGATGCTGTCCTTCTCTCCCTTTTCCAGTTTCAGAACCGCACTTAAAGCCACATAATCATTTTTTGAAATAACGCTGGTACGGTATCCCATCCCCAGCTCTCCTGCGGACAGCAGCAGCACTTCACCGTCCGCTGTCAGCACTTCTGCTGATTCCACGATCTGCTTCATCTCACCGTCATATGCGCCTGCATTCATTCTGAGCGCCCCGCCCACTGTTCCCGGTATCCCGGACGCAAATTCCATTCCCGTAAGAGACGCCTCACAGGCCGCTGCCGCTGTCTTTGACAGCAGCGCCCCTGCCTGAACGAAGATCCGTTCTCCCTCTACACGTATTTCATTCATCCTTTTATAAACCTGAATGATCACGCCCCGGTATCCCTTGTCTCCCACAAGAAGATCGCTCCCGTTTCCCATTATATAACACGGCGTCTTCCCCATGCGGCATAATTCTCTGACCGCTTTGATCTCCGCCGTAGAAGAGGGCAGAACAAAAAAGTCCGCCGGCCCCCCGATCCGAAAGGTCGTATGCCTGCTCATCGGTTCATCTCTGAGCACATTCTCAGTTCCCACAGCCGCACATAATTCTTTATATAAATCCATAAGCCGCCCCATTTCATTCTATCTTTTTTCATTATCTGCATAACAGTCCGGCCCCCGCTGTCCGCAAAAGTATATAAACACGCTTTAAGCCTTCCGCGCACGGTATGGCTGCACTGTTATCTTTCACATTATAGAGCACACCTGCCGCAAAGTAAAGGCGGCAGACACAAATCTTGCAAAATCTGCTGAAACAGTGTATACTGTCTTCGTATCTGTACACTTTTATACGCCGTAACACGGCAGATTTTTATAATTATGAAGGAGTGAAATTAAAACAGTGGATTCTGGAGACAGTTTTCAATTATTGATACTTATTGTTCTTTTAATGCTTTCAGCATTTTTTTCATCTAACGAGACAGCGCTGATGTCGGTAAATAAAATCCGGCTCCGTTCCCTTGCTGATTCTGGCAACAAACGCGCCGCGACGGTTCTCGACGTGTTGGAGAACCATACCGCCAAAATGCTCAGCGCTATTCTTATCGGAAATAATATCGTCAATCTTTCCGCGTCCGCGCTTGCCACATCGCTGGCCTATGCTTTCGGCGGTTATATGGTCAGTATCGCGACAGCCGTCCTCACCGTCGCTATCCTTGTGTTCGGAGAGATCACGCCAAAAAATTACGCAACGCTCAAGGCGGAAAAGGTGACATTGAGATATATTCCAATCATCCGGTTCTTTATGACTGTGATGACTCCTGTTATCTTTATCATAAATCTTTTCTCACGCTTTATTATGCTTTTACTCAGAGTAGACCCAAATGGGGCGGACAGAAGCATGACCGAGGATGAGCTGCGAACCATTGTGGATGTCAGCCACGAGGACGGCGTTATCGAATCTGATGAAAAAGAGATGATCTACAATGTGTTTGATTTAGGCGACGCCAACGCGAAGGATATCATGGTTCCCCGTGTACACGTTACTTTTGCTGACGTCAACAATACTTACGACGAGCTGATTAATATTTTCCGGGAGGATAAGTTCACGCGCCTCCCTGTTTTCGAGGACACACAGGATAATATCGTAGGCATAATCAATATGAAGGATCTTCTTCTGTATGATAAGAACGAAGCCTTTCACATCCGCGATATTATGCGCCAGCCTCATTTTACTTATGAATACAAGAACATCTCTGAGCTGCTCGTGGAGATGAGGGAATCTACTTTTAATATCGCCATCGTGCTGGATGAGTACGGGGAGATGGCCGGTCTGATCACACTGGAGGATATCCTTGAGGAAATCGTCGGGGAGATCCATGACGAATATGACGAAAAAGAGGATGAGCTTGTATTTAAACTGTCTGACCATGAATACGTTATTGAAGGTTCCATGAATCTGGACGATGTCAACGACCGTCTGGACACAAGGTTTGAGTCTGAGGATTATGACTCTCTCGGCGGGTTTATCATCGAGCATCTTGACCGTCTTCCTGAGGTCGGAGATGAGGTCTGTACAGAGGACGGCATCCGCCTTGTAGTGGAAACGCTGGACAAGAACCGTGTGGAGAGCGTACATGTATATCTTCCAGAAGAAAATGATCTGGAAACGCCGGACAGCAAGCAAACCGCAGAAGGCGAAGCTTCGGCTGAGAAGAAAACTGAAAATGAGGACGAAGGAAAGGCATCCGCCCATTCCGCAGCGTCCCCGGACAATGAAGCTTGATCTTTTCAGGTGGCTGCCACTGGCAGTCACCTTTATTCTTTTTCTGCATATCTTATCATAAGAGCAATCATAAAAGGAACTACCATTATGCCAGTTTCTATCATGTTAGATGCCGGGCATGGGGCATATCAATAGCGCAAGTAAAACTACATTATTAGAAAGGAAACTGGTATCTACTTGGGCTTTAAGCGTGAATTTTCAAAAGCATTGCTTTTGTGCGCACAATATAATATAATTAAGCTAGCAAAGAATTTCTATGAAAGGAGCGTATCTCTATGGCAAAATCAGCAAATTTATATGCAAGAATAGAACCAGAGGTAAAAGAACAGGCAGAGAGTATCTTGTCAGCACTGGGGATTCCAGCGTCAAATGCTATCAATATGTTTTATAAGCAGATTATCATGTGCCGTGGACTTCCTTTTGATGTGAAGATCCCGACAGAAAAGCCTCTTAACATGGCTGTCTTGTCTGAGGAACAATTCCATGTGGAACTTGAGAAAGGATATGCGGATATGAAAGCGGGACATACAAAGGACGCACGACAGGCCTTTGCCGATATTCGCAAAGATTACGGATTATGATGTTTACAGTAAAATTATCAGAACAGGCAGACAAAGATTTAAGGTCGATATACGAATATATTGCGTATGATTTACAGTCGCCAGACAATGCACATGGGCAGCTTGACCGTCTGGAAGCTATGATTTTCAGCCTTGACAGTATGCCGAAACGCTATAGGAAATACGGGAAAGAACCATGGCACAGCCGAGGACTTCGTATCGTTCCTGTAGATAATTATGTCGTATTGTATATCCCTGATATGGAAACGGCAACAGTAACGATTATCCGTGTAGCATATGGTGGGCAGGATATTGAACGATTGCTTGCTTTTACACCCGGAATCCAGACAAATGCGCATAATGGATAAGCCCGTTTGCGTATGTTGAAAATAGATAACCCTAAAGGGGGAATGATATAAGTTGCCCAAAAAAGAAGTAGTCCGATACACCGTAGAACGAGAATTTCTGTCAAAATTTTCTGTGGAAGAATTGCTTGTCCGCATTGTAAACTCTCATATAAAAAGCACCGTCCAGAAAGACAGAAACCCTTGAAAAAAGTATTGCGCTTATTTAACGTAGCTGTTTATATCAGATTATCAAGAGAGGATGGAGACAAGGAAGAAAGCGACAGTGTAGGAAACCAGAGAAAACTTCTAGCGGGATATATGAATAAACAGGACGACTTCATTCTGTATGACGTGTATATTGATGACGGCTTTACTGGTACAAATTTTAACCGCCCAGCTTTCAAAAGAATGTTGAAAGACATAAAAGCTGGAAAAGTAAATTGTGTGATAGTAAAAGACTTATCCCGATTTGGACGTGATTACATTGATACTGGCAGATACTTAGAGAGGGACTTCCCAGAAATGGGGGTGCGCTTCATATCTGTCACAGACAGTATCGACAGCATGAAACAGGCGTATGATATGTTGCTTCCTATAAAGAACATCTTCAATGAACAGTACGCAAGGGATATTTCTAAAAAAGTCCAGACTGCTGTCAAAACAAAGCAGGAAGCGGGCGAGTTTATCGGAGCATTTACAAGTTATGGTTACAAGAAATCTCCTGTTGATAAAAACAAGCTCGTTATAGATGAGTATTCCGCTGACGTGGTACGCAAAATTTTCTCCCTTTACATACAGGGATATGGTAAACAGAAAATTGCAAAGTTACTGAATGAAGAAGGAATACTTTGCCCGTCTGAATACAAAAGAGCTATGGGGCTTAATTATCACAATCCGAACCGTTTGGAGAGTACAACATACTGGTCGTATTCCACGATTAACAGCATTTTACACCGTGAAATGTACGTTGGGAATATGGTACAAGGCACAAAGCACCAGCGCATGAGAAGCAAGCAGAAAAAAATGGCTAAAGAAGATTGGATAATCGTGGAAGATACCCATGAGCCGATTATAGATAAGGAAACATGGGAAAAAGCCCAGAGCCTTTTGCATAAAAGGACGAGGGAGCTTGATTTGGAAACGAACAAGAACATCTTTGCAGGCTTTGTAAAATGTGGCGACTGTGGCAGGGCTATGGCAAAAAATATGTGGCGTCGTGCAGACGGAAGCAAAACGTATTCTCTGTATTGCGGAACATATAAAAGAAATGGGAAACAGTATTGCACACCACATACTCTGCCAATGGCAGTCTTGGAGCAGATTGTATTAGAGGACTTAAAAACCCTCGTTCAGAATGTTGGAGATTTGAGAGAGCTTGTCAGCGCACAGCACCTTTCAGCTTCTAAAATGAAACGTGTCGCTGATACGGAAATCAGTAAAATCCGTTCAGAGCTGGAGCGTGTAAAAAGGCTGAAACAATCCGTCTATGAGGACTACAAAGAAGAACTGATAACAAAAGAGGAATTTCTTTCTTACCGTGAGGATTACCAGAAAAAAGAAGAACTTTACTCAAAACAGATTGAAGCACTGGAAGAAAAGAAAAATGACAGTATTACAGATGATGTTTTTGATACTCCGTGGCTCAAAAGGCTGTTGGAATTGAAAGACATTGAAAAACTGGACAGAGAGATTGTGGTTGAGATGATAAGCGAGATAAAGGTGTATGAAAATCGTAAAATCAAAATCACATATAACTTTTCAAATGAGCTGGAACATCTATTTTCCAGTATCTACAGTGCAGATATTGGAGAAAAGATTGTCTAATTGCATTTCAAAATTCCCGATATGTTCTGTCGGGTACATAAATCACTAGCGCAATTAACACCCAGCACACGGCGGCCGCGATCCCGGAGCTGTCTTTAACGGAAGGCAGGAAAAAGACGACACCCTTGCCCTGACGCTTGCCATTGGCGAGATTCTTCAGGAACGCGGGATCGACGTCCTGTACACCCGCACGACAGACGTATACGAATCCCCTTATCAAAAAGCCATGGAAGCGAACGAGGCTGGTGTGGATTTCTTTGTATCCAT
>ERZ1643251.1645-NODE-1645-length-24956-cov-11.042247_pt1 | contig 24956 bp, 27 predicted proteins | sample MGYA00579261_ERZ1643251 | MGnify/ENA primary metagenome ERZ1643251 (study PRJEB29033, sample SAMEA4952267) | chicken gut metagenome | biome: Broiler Chicken; feature: Gastrointestinal Tract; material: Caecum | place: Ireland | collected 2018 | study: Broiler... | reverse complement strand
TAATTATTGCGGGAACTATTGTTGCAATAATTGTGCATAAAAAAAGGAGGGAATTAAGTTAATATGAAAAAATTTTTAATTTTTTTCACTTCTTTGTTCTTTCTTTGTAGTAATGTCGTTAAGGTTAATGCTGATGAATCAGAAGTTGCTTATGATATTGAAAGTATTGTAGTTTCTAATGATACAATAACTATAAGTGGTTGGGGATATATGAGACGTGTAAATAACGTTGGAGGAGAAAGTTTATTTTTGTCGTTAACTGCAACTAATGGCTCGATTGGTAGCGCAGGAATTACAAAAAAAGTTGACAACTATATTTATCAAGATTTATATCCAATAATGTGTGTTAGAACTGTTGCTGGAAACAAGTGTCATCCTAAAACCGAACATGAAAGTCGTTGTACAGAAGCAGCAGATTATGATGGATGTTTATATGATAATGGAAAATTTGTTTTATCTTTTGGACTTAAAGAGTTATATGAAAAATTTGGTACAAATGAAATATTTTTTGATTTAAAAGTAGAGACACCTAGTAAAACAAGGACTGTTAGAATTGGAGCTTATGAGAAAAATGTAAAAAATCAATCTACTAAATGGAAAACTGAGGTTGATTTTACAAACAGTGTATATGTATCTGTAAAAAGCACCCCATTTTATCAAGCTCTTTCGGGAGAACATTTTCAACCGGAACAACGTTGGCAGTTAGATCAAGTTATTGATGTTAATGTTTATAAAAGATTGACTTTTAAAGGAAGCGTTGCTACAGGTAATTCATCTGTTACATTAGGAGCTTATTGTAATTATCAGGGACAATGTGCTTATGCTTCTTGGGTTACTGCATCTAAAATATTTATTTTAAAATTAGAGGAAGAGGAGAAAAAAGAGTGTTTCTTAAATGATAGTCAGTCACTATTTTGTAATGATGGAAATTTTAGTAGTAGTTGTGATATTAATGTTGATGCTGGAACTGTATATGCTTCTGGATCAGGTGGTTGCTCTGGAGGTAGTGCTACTGTTGAAGCAACAATAAACATAAGTCAAACTGGTCAGTTAAAGTTTAATTTAGATAGGGGGCCTATTTATTCTGGAGGTGGTTTTACCTTTGATATAGTTTATAATAATTCTGCAAGTTGGAATTATTCATCTGGCGGTTATCAAGGATGCCCTTTAATTACAGTTGGTTATAAAGGAACTTGTAGTAGAAGAGTAAAAAAGGATAATCCAGATGGTACTTTTACATTTGTAACAGAACATTATAGTTGTTGCAAAAGTAAAACTGTTAAATCGACTGATTGTCAAAATGATGCTGATTATGAGGAGTTTATTGAAAGGGCAGTAGCTAATAAATATCAAGGATTAGATGAAAGTAATGCGACTGTAACAATGCCAGATAGTAATAGTGTTGGAGGTGGAAATAACAATAAAACAGGTGTTTGGGAATGCGAAGGCCCTGACATAGGGTCAAGATGGGCTCCTAATACTAAATTGAATTCTACTTGTAAATTTACTTTATATAATGCTTATATAGAAAAAAATAGTTCTAAGGTATTTTATAATATTTCTGGTGGTAATAAATATTTAGAACAAGGCGCAATGTATTTCATACCATTGAAATATCCGACAGACCTTTTCCCTGTAAATGTTAGTTTAAGTAAATTAAGTTCTATTACCAACATGAAATGGTCTGCTACATACGAGTGTGATGTAAATTGTCAACAAAAATTATATGATTTAGAAGAAGGAGGATATTTATATTATTTTAGACCAATATCTTTGAGTCAACCATTTCCTAATCGAAGTCCAGGAAAAAATTGGTTTGATTGGATCGAAAGTGGAGGAAATTTAGAAAGACTTGCTGATACATATACAAGTAACAATAATATTGAATATTATGTGACGCTTACAAACACTGATATTGCTAATATAAAAAAATATAATAGTGATATGAATTATGAAGGAAAAGGTTATTTGAATTATAGCATAGACGTCAATGGAACGAGTGAATTTATAAAAAAATATAATTATTTTACTTTAGGTAATCCAAATCATTCAGCATTAGGTGTATTTAACTCGGAGGATGATATGCAATGAAATGGTCGTTTGCACAAGTAGGATTAGTTACTGCTGGTTTGGTAGGAATAATAATAATATTACTGTTTCAACAAATTACTGTTAACAATGAACAAGATTATTATTTATTAAGAGAAGTTACTGAAGCTGCAATGCTGGATTCAATTGATTTAGCATATTATAGGGATACTGGTAAAGTTAAAATGATTCAAGAAAAATTTGTTGAAAATTTTACAAGACGATTTGCGGAATCAGTTAATTATACTTCAACAGGATATTCAATAAGATTTTATGATATTATGGAATATCCACCAAAAGTTAGTATAATAATAGAGACGGGGATTGGTACTTATACAATATATGGTGATGCTGAAAATTATGACATTGCAAATCAATTAGATGCAATTTTAGAAAGTAAGGAATAATAAGAAGGAGGATATTATGAATAATTTAAATTCATCATTAAAAAAATTTTTAGGCAACAAAAATACAGTTACAATTCTAGGGGTTATAGTATGTATATTTATACTATATGTTGGTTATAATTACAGAATTAATAAAGTGGTTACTTTAGTTAGGGTTCCTTATGCAAATCAAAATATTCAACCTAAAACTCTAATAACTACAGAAATGGTTTCTTATATGGAAGTTCCACAAGCATTTTTAGTTGGAAGTTACTATAGTGATGCTAATAGCATAGTAGGAAAATATTCTAACTATAATACTATTATTGCTCAAGGAAGTTTATTTTATCAAGCATTATTAGTTGATGAAAAATATTTGCCAGATAATTCACTTCAAAATGTACCGGAAGGTTATACTGTTGTAAACTATCCTGTAAATATTTCTACAACTTATGCTAATTCAATGATGCCTGGAGAATATATAAATATATATTATAAAAGTGTCAATGATGATGGGAAAATTATGTTTGGTAAATTTATTAGTAATATTGAAATACTTGCAGTAAAAGATAGTTCAGGTCAACATGTGTTTGAATCTAGTGAAGAATCAAGAGTTCCTGCATATATGCTATTTGCCGTTCCAGAATCAACACATTTGTTGTTAAGAAAAGCTTTATACCTAACTGAATATGATGTTGAACTATTATTAGTACCCAACACTCAAACTTTAACTGAAGAAGATGCTGTTTCTGTAAATAGTGAAGAAATTAAAGCATTTATAGAAGAGAAAACAGAAATGGTTGATGTAACAGAAATACCTACAGTTGAAGAATCGGTTAATAACTCTTTAAATCAAGAAAATAGCGAAAATACTCAAACTGAATAGGGGGTGATTGTAATGGAACAAGAATTTAGTCAAGTTGATTTTGGACCATTGAGACAATTTTTAGATGCCGATGATGTAACAGATATTTCATATAGTAATGGTGGCCAAGTATGGTTAAAGACTTTATCAAAAGGAGTTTTTAGGGTGGAGAATACTGGCATTGATAATGCTTTAATGGAGAAAATTGCTTTTCAATGCGCCAATTCCATGGGAAAATCTTTTAATATGGCTAATCCATTCCTTGATGCAGAAAGTGCAGAATTACGTATGAATTTTGTTCATGATTCCATTGCTAAAAATGGTATAGCTGTATTAATACGTAAAACCCCTGCAAAGATTAGATTAGTTAAAGAAAAAATTATTCAAGAAGATTATATTAGATTAGATATACATGATTTTTTGTTAAAGTGTGTAGAAGGACATTGCAATATTTTAGTAAGTGGTGAAACTGGATCAGGTAAAACTGAATTTATTAAGTATTTGGCAGCACACACAAAAGAAAATGAAAAAATTATAACTATTGAAGATACTTTAGAATTACATTTAGATAAGATATTTCCACATAGAGATATTGTTGCTATGAAAACAAATAATATAGCATCATATTCAGATGTATTAGTGACATGTATGAGACAAAATCCAAGATGGATATTATTATCCGAAGTAAGAAGTGCAGAAGCGGTTATGGCAGTTAGAAACTCTATTTCTTCAGGACATAACATTTTATCTACAATTCATGCAGATAAAGCTGAATCTATACCTAGCCGTTTATATAGTTTATTAGAATCTAATCTAGATTTAGAGCAGTTTTTAAGGAGCATACATAGATATGTTCAATTAGGTGTACATATTAAAGGTTATTATAGTACAAAATATCAAAGATTTCATCGTGAAGTTGCTGAAGTAACTGAGTTTTATGTTACATCGGATACTAATGAAGCTAAGACCCAAATAATCTATAAAAAGACTCCTGATGGGAAAATTATTATGCATAATCCTACTGGTTATTTAATTGGTTATTTAGAAAGTCAAGGTGTAATTATGCCTAAGGATATTTTGGTAAAAGAGGAATTTCATGAACCCAAAAATGTAGACACTAATAGTATAGTTAACTTTAATGGTAATACTACAAATTCTGTTCCTTACAACATGAATGGTGCTATAAATAATAATGTTATAACTTCAAATACATAGGTTGGTGGTGATATTTTGGAAATTTTAATAGTTGGAATAATTTTGGTGTTTATTGTTTTGTATCGTTCCAGTAACGGCGGCGGAATATATAATTTCGTTACTAAAGAAGCTGATAATTTATATAATAAATACGCACCATATTCTTTTAAAAGTATGCGTGAAAAAATAAAAGAATTAGGATTAGAGTATACTCCTAGACAGTATCTTACACAAATTATATTGTTTGCAGGGGTTGCTGGAATTGTTAGTTATATGTATTTTTATGATTTAATAGTAGTGATTATTTATATAATTTTGGCTGTTTCAGTTATTCCATATATTACTTACTTAAGATGTAAAAGGCAATATAGTGAATATATTTTTGAACAAATTCAAGTTTATTGTACTAATACTATATTAGAGTTTGCTACTACTAACGCTTTTGTAAAGTCATTAGAAGGAGTAGTTAGTTCTGGTGTATTAGAAGAACCTGTTTTGTCTGATGTAAAAACTATGATTGCATTATCATATGAAAAAGGTGACGTTTATGATTCAATTAAATATTTTGATTCAAAATATCCATATTATATGGTTAAAAATATGCATCAATTATTTTTACAGGTTACTAAAGAAGGAGCAAAAAATACCGGTGAAACATTTGATAACATGTTAAATGATATTGATATGTTGGTCGAAGGTGTATATAGAGATAGAATGGATAGAAGTAATTTCCATAAACAATTTCTTACATATGGTGTTGCTTTATATGGATTAATTATGTTAATTCAGTTATTAATAGGTGTTTCTACATATATTAGTATGTTAGATCAATTCTTTGTTAAAATAATAATACATGCTATAGTAATTATAAATAGTTTATTTTTACTTAGTGGAGAAAAGTATTATAATGAGAATGTGGGTGCTGAATAATGGAAATATTATTAGTAGGTATAATAATTATATTTATTCTTATTTATAACAATGTTATAAGTACAAAAGTTTTTTTAGGAGATAATCAAAAATACTTTGATTTACTAAAAGAAAAAGATTATGAATTTTTACTTAGAGCAAAATATGGTGATAGAGTTATTGATCCTGAAGCTGTATTTATGAAGAGGGTAAGAAATGGACTTCTTGTATCGATTGTTTTAATTTTTATATTTATAACGAATTTAAGTTTTATTAATGTTATAATAGCTTTGGTAATAGGATTTATTGTTTTTAAATCTGATTATAGTAATTTAAAAAGTTTTTATAAAAAACATTTAAATGAAATTGATTCTTTATTACCATATTATTTAAAAAGCTTAGAGGTGCTAATTCAGCATTATACTGTTCCTGTAGCATTAGCTAGATCAATTGATGATGCTCCAGAAGTTTTCAAACCTGGATTAAGAACATTAGTTGGTAAAATTGAAGCAGGTGATTCTAGTATTCAGCCATATATGGATTTCGCGCAAGAATATCCAGTAAGGGATTCAATGCGTATGATGAGATTGTTATATAGGTTAGGTCTTGGTGAACAGGAAAAGAAACACGAGCAATTAAATGCTTTTGCTAGAACTGTTTCATCATTACAAAATAAATCAAGAGAGCAAAAATATAAGGCTCGTTTGGGAAAAATGGAAAGTAAAACGATGGCTATGCTTGTATGTACTGGTGGAGGTACGATGATATTATTATTGATTTCAATTTTTATGCTTATGGGATCTTCTACAGGTCAATAATGCATAAAATTTGAATATAAATTAAAGAATAAATTATATGGGGAATGAGAAAGGAGGTAGTTATAAATGAAAGAAGCGACTGGAGAATTAAATATGACAGTTATTACAATTGTTGCCATAGCAGTTATTGGTGGTATTCTTGCACTTATGTGGGATCCAATTACGACTTGGATTCAAAATTCTTTTGGTGTAGGAGCTGATACAACATGTCCAACAGGACAAACTTGGGTTGAAGGAAAAGGATGTCAATAAAATGGTAGGTGAGTAAAAGATGAGAGATGCGTTTGGTGGAGCTTTTATGATAAAACTTATGTTGATATTTTTAGTAATATACGTTTGTTTTATTGCTGTAGCACTAAATTATGCTAAAGCATTTAAAGCCAAAAATGGTATTATAGATCTTATTGAAAGATATGAGGGTTATGAAAATTGTCAAGATTTAGTAAATTCATATTTAAGTAATATAAGATATTATGTAAAAAGTCAAAGTGGTGATAATGCAGAATATTCTAAAAATAGTGGTAATATAACATGTTATGATTTAGGGTATTGCATTGAATCATTTGATGATGCGAGTGGATCTAATTATATAGTAACAACTTTTTTAGAAGTAAATTTTTTTGGATTTGACTCTTTAGCAGGCTTATCTTTTACTGTTCCTATTAAAGGAGAAGTAAGAATACCAATACGTAATTTATAGAGTAGGTGATTTAAATGAGAGATGCATTTGGTGGAGCATTTTTTATAAAATTAATGTTAATATTTTTTGCAATATATATATCTTTTATAGCAATTGCTCTTAGTTATGCAAAAGCATTTAGAGTAAAGAATACTATTATAAATTATATTGAAGAAAATGAAGGATATAGTAATGATGTGATGATGTTAATAGATGATTATGTAGTTGGGATGAATTATTATGTTTCAAATGTAGGACCAAATGGTAGTAAAGTAGAATATGCAACATGTAATAGTAGAGGATATTGTATAGATGAAGTTTATTCTGATGAATTAAGAGGAACTTATTATAAAGTGACAACATTTATTGAAGTTAATTTCCCTTTTTTTGGAATTAATGTTTTAGTACCAATAACTGGGGAAACACGTGTAGTAATAAAATAGGAGGAAATATATGAATGTAATTGTTTCTAATAAGTATAAAGATTTATTAAATAGTTTGGACTTTGAAATTAGTAAAAATATTACGGGGGAATTTACTGTAGATGAAATAATTAATACTTTTTCTAATTATTTTTTTAATAAAATGTTTTTAGATATAACAGCTATTAAAGATTATACTAATTTGCAAAATATTCAAAAATTATCTATTAATTTAGATATGAGTAAAGTTATTTTGATATTAGATAATGATGAATATAGTTCTTCACCTCAATTTTTATCTCAATTAATAAGTATGGGAATATACAATTTTACAAGAAATAAAGAAGGAATTATATATTTATATAATCATCCAAATACATATAGAGATGTTGCTCACTTACACAATATTAATGGTCAAACCATAAATACTGTTTCTCAACCTAACGTTAACAATAATTATAGTAATAATACAGTTAACAATAAAAATTTTGTTATTGGAATAAAAAATTTGACTTCACATGCTGGTTCTACCACTTTAGTATATATGCTAAAAAAGGTATTATCAAATTACTATGGTGTTAAAGCTATAGAAATAAACAAAAGAGATTTCATGTTTTTAAAAGAAAACGATATGTTATCTATCTCTTCAAGTGAATTGCGTGATACTATTGCTAAAAATAGTGAGTCATACATTTTACTCGTGGATTTAAATGATGGAGATGTTAATGCATGTACAGATGTATTATATTTATTGGAACCTAGTATAATTAAATTAAATAAATTAATAATGATTGATAGAGATGTGTTTAGAAAATACAATGGTAAAAAAATAATTTTAAATAAAACAATGTTAAATGAAAAAGAAATAGAAGAATTTGAAAAAGAAGCAGGAATAAATATTTTTTATTCATTGCCTCCAATTAATGATAGAGAAAATTATACTGATATATTAATTCCATTAATTAATAAATTGGGATTAGTACAAAAAGTTTAATATAGATAAAATATAAAGTTGACAAAGTAGATTAAATATTATATTATATATGTAAGTGTGAGGAGGTATAGATATGACCACAGAACAATATTGCGAAAGCATAATGCCAATAATTAGAATTGTAAGAGATGGTGTTTTACCATTAATTCAAATAGGTATTCCAATTATATTAATTGTTTTAGGTACTATTGATTTAGGAAAAGCTGTAATTGCAAGTAAAGAAGATGAAATAAAAAATGCTCAAAAGATGCTAATTAAAAGATGTATTTATGCAGCAGCGGTATTCTTTGTAGTAACGTTAGTTAGTCTAGTGTTTAATTTAATAGGTACTGCTAATAAACCTAATGGTGAAGAAGACATTAAAGGAACTTTAAATTGGCAGACTTGTTGGTTTGAAGTAGAGTAATATTAAAGCAAACTTTTTAAGTTGCTTTTTTTTATGAAAAAATTGATTATATTATTGAAAGAGATTTAATTTGTGTGGTATAATAATTTATATTGAAGAGGTGTTTTTATGAAAAAAGCAGCATTTATAGTATTAAGTTTTTTATTATTTATGTTCTCTTTTAATGAGGTAGTAGATGCGGAAGAAGGAGTATGTAGTTATACATTAGGAATGATCCATGGAGTAACTAATAGCCCTACTCATTTGGAAAAAACATATGTAAATTACGAATTTAGAATAGAATATGACGAAAATAATTATAAAGTTGTTATGCTTGATGAAAATGGTAATTATACTCAAAATTATATTGATGGATTGGTAAATTTTGATGACACTTTAACACATCAAGTTTGGATGGATGGAATTAAGAAAAATAATTCATGTCCTTATTATATTATAGTTGGCATTGAAGGACTTGTGTTATTTGATTATTCTAAGGTTTTTATTCAACCTAAAAAATTTGGTTTACTTGATCCTCCGGTTAAATGGATGTATAGAAATATACAGGAGATTGCAGTTTGTAAAGATTGCGTTGTAGAAGATTTTGATCCTATTTTTACTGATGAAATTTCTGATTGTTCTTCTTTGATTGGCCCTAATGTTATGGTTATGATAAATACGGGAATGGATTACATAAAAATAATTGTTCCAATTTTGGTAATTGCTCTGGGCACATTTGATTTTGTTAGAGCCGTATTGTCTTCTTCTGAAGATGATATGAAAAAAATTCAAAAAACATTTGTTAGACGTTTAATAATTGCTGTAATTATTTTTATGTCCCCATATTTTGTTAATTTAATAATTCAAATTACTAATAGTGTAGCTGGTTTTTCTAATGGTGGAACTTGTGGCATTTTTTAGCATAAAGGAGGTAAGTTTTTATGTTTAATATTCTTGCAGTAGCTGAAGAGGCAGGCATTTTTAATAATATTATTAGAACGTTTTTAGGTTTTTTATGTAAGATTATATATCCAATGATTATTAATGCATGGAATTTGTTTGTTGCTTTAGCCAAAACTCAAATATTTGATAGTTCTTTGGAAGGCGGGGGTGTTGTAACTGTTTTATATACAAGAGTTGGTTTATTACTAGGAATATTAATGTTATTTAGAGTTATTTTTTCTTTAATACAAATGTTGATTAATCCTGAAATTTTTGCTGATAAAGAAAAGGGATTATTTAATATAGTAAAAAAAGCATTTGTTGTAATACTTCTTTTAGGATTTGTTCCAACTATTTTTTCTGTGGCATTTCGTGTACAAACTGTAGTTATGAATGATAATACAATAGGAAATATAATTTTTGGAAAAAGTGTAGGTTCAATGGATAATTTTGGTGGAGCCTTATCATCAAATTTATTTAAAATTTTTTATACACTTACTCCAGAGGTTGCTGATTACCAATTAGCTTGTCCCACTTATACGTTGACATTTATGGAATTGAGAGATTATCAAACTTTAAATTTAATTGATGAATGTTTAACTTCCACACTTCCTTATAATTACGAGTTTGGTAATGGGATACAATCTGGAGAAAAAAATATTTATGTTATAGATTTTAATCTTAATGGATTTTTGGCTGTTGCTATAGGTGGAGCGGTTTTATGGATGATTGTTATGTATTCAATATATTTAGGTGCAAGAGTGGTTCAATTGGCCTTGTTGCAAATAATTGCTCCTATTCCAATTATTGCATATTTATCTCCTGGTAAAAATGATAGTTTAATAAAATGGGCAAAAATATGTTTATCAACTTTTTTAGATATGTTTATAAGAACAGCAATTATTTATTTCTTTGCATTAATTGTATACTTGATGTTTGAATCTGGTGACGAAGGATTAAATATGATCGCAAATACCAGTGGTGCTAGTGGAACATTATTAGTATTTGTCCAAGTTGCCATTATTTTAGGTGCCCTTATGATTGCAAAAAAATTACCTGATGTTATTGGCGAAATATTCCCTAGTTTAGGTGTAGGAAAAGGAAAATTAGGGTTTGGTTTGAGTTGGAAGAAAATGACTGAAGGAATGTTAGGAGGAAAAGCTATATATGGTGTAACTTCGTTTGGTGCAAGAGCTGCAACTGTTGGAGCTGCCGGAGCAGCAGTAGGTGGAGCTGTTGGATTCTTAGGAAGAAAAGGAGTTTTTTCTAGGGTTGGCGGAACCTTAAGCGGATTAGGTAGAGGTTTAGCAGCTGGTTCTAAAAAAGGTGGAACTTTAAAAAATTTGGGTAATGCTTTTAGTAGTCAAGCAGCAGCTAATAGGTCATATGCCGAATGGAAGGCTGCTGGTGGATCAAATAGTTTTTCTAGATTTAGAGCAGGTGTACAAAAGAAGTTTGGTATGAATACTGTATATGATAGAATGCAGGAAAATATTGAAAAAATTAAGGGTGACAATGAAAAAACAAAAAGTAGAGCGTCTTCTGCAAGAAGTTCATATTCGGCATTTGATGCTGTTGCAAATACCGGTAAGGATGCAAAAAGAGCAGCCAAAGATTTTAATAGCATTGGTGTAAATGGTGCAAATTATTTGACAAATAAGGGATTAACTGCAAAATTGGCTGCAGCAGGTATTACTATTGGACCTAATGAAAGTTTTGCTTCAATTTTGGAAAGAAGTAAGTCAACTAAAGAACGATTAGAAGCAAGAGCAACAAGTATTGATTCAAAAATAGTTGAATTGACTAATCAAAAAAATAATCTTAAACCTATTATTACTACTGATAGATATGGTAGAAAAATAACTCTTACTCCAGACTCTTCGGACATTAATAATCAAATTGTAGAATTAAAGAAACAAAGGGATAAAGCCGTTGAACAGTCAGAGAGAATTAATTTAGGTGAAATTGAAAAAGCAGTTGGTGAAGCTCGTATGGGTGAATTTCTTGTTGGAAATGTTAATGATGGTAAAGCAAGTGGGGAATTTGATATTGCAATGTCTACTGCAGAAACAGTCCTTAATAATCTTAGAAATACAGGTAATGGTCAAAATGACGAAGATGCAAATTTATTACAACAATATATTAGATCAGTACAAAATGTAAGGAATAGTGGATACGATTTTGCTACTCAGGGTTGTATTACAGTTAATGGTAATTCCTATGATAATGCCTATGATTTATATGATGCCATGATTAATAAAGCACAAGAAATTGCTAATAAGGCCGATGCCATTGTTAGAGATAATGAAGAAAAATTACGTAGCATACAGACATCTAAAGAATATATTAGTGCAAAAGCTGATAATCAACATAGCGGTGGCAAAAAATAGGTGTTATTATGTTTGAAAGATTTAAATTTAAATTATGCAAATCATTAGGTCGTAGTACAGATTATGATAAAGCAAATGTTATGTTAAATAATTTAGAAAAATCAAATGATAATGCTAAATATTTGAAAAATATATGTAGGGAAATACTTGATACATTTTCTGGTTTGGAAGAAAAAGCTATAAAAAGCATTTCTTCTTTACCTGAGGATATTTATGGACTTAATAAATTAGAGGCTCATATTAAAAGATTACATAATAAATATAAACTCGATTTAGATGATGATAGTTATAAAAAAATTGACGCAGAAATTAATATCTTGCAACAGGAATTATGTAGTTTAAAAACAAAAGCAGTTTCTAATTATATAACTGGTGTTATAAATAGAAATATAATAGATTCTAGTATTCGTTTTGATTATGAAAAGATTATAAGTTTATTGGATATTTTATTGAAAAATGATAAAAGAGTCATTGAATATAATAAAGATTTTGTAGAAAAAGTTAGTTATTGTATAAATAATTATAATTCTGTAAATTATGATGATATTATAGTTATTATGGATTATTTAAATAAGGTGTATGCTATTGCTAATAGCATTGGCATGGGGTCTTATAATGATATTAGTAGTATAAGAAATTGTTCTGAATATAGAATGTTGGGAGTTTTAGAAAATAATAGTAAAAGAAGAAGATAAAAAAGGAGTGTTGTAAATGGATTATGAGAAAAGTTATTTAGTACCTGCTAATGCTAAAAAAGGAATGCTAATATTTAATATATTTAGACCTTTTGATTTAATAATTTTTGGAACTGGTATTGCCACATCTTTTATATTTCTAATGATTGTATCTACAAGTAATATATTTTTTACTATATTAGCTTGTCTTCCGGGTACAATTTGTAGTTTATTGGTTATACCTATCCCTAATTATCATAATACTTTAGAAGCTTTGAAAAGTATTTATGGATATTATACAGGTAGACGCAAATATATATGGAAAGGTTGGTGTATTTATGAAAGATTCATTAATGAAAACTCCAAAAAATAATATGGGTTCCAAATATACTGAAGATTGGATTCCTGTAAGTGATATTAGCAATGGGATGATTATTTTAGATAATAAAATGAAGGTGGCAGGAATAAAAATTAAACCCAAAAACATTTTTATTCTTGATCAAGCTTCTCAAGATGCCTGCATAATTGGACTTAAAAATTTTTACAATATGATCGATTTTGAATTTTGGCTAATTGCAGCAGATAGGCCTGTTGATATTTCAGGATATTTAGCTAAATTGCAACTTTTATATAATGAGGTTCAAAATCCAGTAATGAGAAAGATGATATCTCAGGATATGAAAAAAGCTAATGAATTTATGGATAATAATGTTACAGACACTGAATATTACATTTTATTTAAAGACAGTGATATTAATTTAATTCAAAAGAAATTAAAAACTTTAATTACAGGTCTTGCTAATTGTGGATTAGAATCTGAAATAACTTCTAATAATGACTTAAGAATATTACTTGACGTTTTTTTAAATGGACGTGTACAAACTGATTTTAGGACGGTGATTAGCTAATGAACTTTAAGTCGCAAATTGCTCCCAAAAGTTTACAATTTAATCCGGCAGATTTTGTTATAAGTGATAAATATGCAACAATATTAACTGTAATTTCATATCCTCGTTATATTGGACCGGGTTACTTAGCAAACATTACTAATATATCAGGTATTAAAATGGTTATTAAGCATATTCCTTTACCATTTTCTGTTCTTGCAAAAATGTTAAATAAGGAAATAGCTGATTTAAAGGCTAGATATCAAGAAGAAAGAGATAAAACTATACAAGAAAGAATTAGGCAAGATATTGATTCACTTGAATATTTTATTCAACAATTTACTGCTTCTCAATCTCGTACTTTTGATTTTCAAATGCATATTATGATAACCGCTGATACAAAAGAGGAGTTAGAAAATAAAAAAGTAAGTGTAAAAAATTATTTGGATGCCTTAGAAATGAGAGCTGTTCCTTTACGTTTTGAACAAGAAAGAGTTTTAAAATCTATATTGCCTATTTTTGATAAGCAACCTATTGAGATGCGTATAGGTACCCCTATGCCTTCTCCAACAATTGCTGCAATGTACCCTTTTATATTTGATAGTGTTAAAGATGAAGGATTATCTACTTTATTAGGTGTTGATTTTTCTGGTGGTGTAATTTTATTTAATCAATTTCTATATCAAATAAAAAAAGAAAATAACAGGAATAATGCAAATATGATTATTCTTGGTACTTCTGGAAGTGGTAAATCTACTGCTGCCAAATTGATGTTAAGAAGTCATATAAGAAATGGTTACCAAATTGTTGCAGTAGATCCTGAAGGCGAAATTTCAGAGATGACAAAAATGTATGGTGGACAAGTTGTTGATTTAGGTAAAGGTGGAGAATTTGGTATGGTTAATCCCTTAGAAGTAATTATGGATGCAGATGAAGAGGAAATTAAATCTGGGTTGGGATATACCGTTCTTACTAAAACTTTACAATCTTTAAAAGCATTTATGAAATATTATGCACCTGATATTGAAGAAGATGTACTAACCTTATTTAGTGAAGTTGTACAGGATACTTATGCAAGATTTAATATTAATTTTAATACAGATTTTTATAAGTTTAAATCAGAAGACTTTCCCACTTTTAGTGATGTTTATGCAACTATTAGTGGAAGATTAACTTCAATGACTGAAAAAACTCATGAAAGAGACATAATGGAAAGATTAGAATTAAAAGTTCGTCCCTTTGTTAATGAATTAAAATATTATTTTAATGGCCACACAACAATTCCTACTGATACAGATTTCATTGTATTTAATATCAAAGAGTTAATGCATTCTGATACAAACATAAGAAATGCTTTACTATTTAATGTATTAAAATTTGCTTGGAGTTTATGTTTAAACCCTAATGTAAATACTGTTTTATCAGTTGATGAAGCACATGTATTATTAGGTGAAAAAAATATTTTGGGTGCTGAATTTTTAGCTCAAGTTCAAAGACGTGCTAGAAAATATAATACTGGAACAATAATTATTACTCAACAACCATCAGATTTTGTTGGTCAAGAAATTATTATGCATGGTAAAGCAATTTTTGATAATGCTTCATATTATTTAGTAATGGGATTAAAAAAACAAGCTGCTGATGATTTAGGACAGTTAATTGATTTAAATGATAATGAAAAAGAGGCAATAAAAAGATATAGTCAAGGTGATGCTTTATTTGTTTGTGGTAACAAAAGATTGCAAATTAATGTTGTAGTCAGTGAAGAAGAATTAGAATCTTTTGGAGCTGGTGGAGGTCTATAATACTAGGTGGTGATTGATTATGGCCGATAATTTTAAAGAGAATGATGATGCTAAAAATAAAGCAAATAAAAAAGGATTTAAGAAAGTTATAATTAGAATGTTATTAATAATTATCCCTATAATTTTATTTGTTGTTATATTTATATGTGTTATTGCTGCTGCAGTTTTAATAGTTATGGATATTATTAATTTTACATTGGGATCTATAGGAGGATCAATTACAATAGAAAACAATAGTAAATATTGGTGGCCAATAGGAAGTAATGAAACAACAATTGTAGATGGAATTACTTATGCTAGTGGGAATCCTACTCCTACTAGCATAAGCAGTTATTTTGGTTATCGAGATCAACCGTTAGCTGGAGCTACTACTAATCATAAAGCGATAGATATTGCTGGTGGGGTTGACGGTGTAACTAATATAATTGCGGCAAAAGATGGAGTTGTAACTAAAATAAATACTGGTTGCGTTAGAGGAAATAATTCATGTGGTGGTAGAATGGGAAATTATGTTTATATTACGCATAGTGATGGATCTATCACCAGGTATATACATTTAAATACTGTACTGGTTAATACTAATGATAAGGTTAAACAGGGTCAAGTAATAGGTAAGATGGGAAGTACAGGTAATTCAACTGGTGTGCATCTTGATTTCCAAATTCAAATAAATGGTGTTCCTGTTAATCCACTAAACTATGTCTCTTCAGAAGATCCTAGGCCATCTTCTAGACCAAATAATATTCAAGGAAATGATAATTTGCAAACGATATGTTTAACTTTAAAACAATATGGTTACTCTGATAATGCAGTAGCAGGTATTTTAGGCAATATGAAGGCAGAAAGTGGCTTTTTACCAGTAAATACTAATTATCTTGGCTGTGATGGAATTGTTCAGTGGTGTTTTGGTAGGTTAACCAATTTAAAAAACACTTATGGTAATGAGTGGAGTAATTTAAATAATCAAATTTCTTATGTTGTGTATGAATTAGAAAATTCTTATTTGTTTGTAAATAAATATTTGAGTGAATCTCATTCAGCATCGGAAATTGCATATCATTTTTGTATGAATTATGAAGTTCCTGGAGAATCTATATGTGCTTCTGGAACAAGGCAAAATTATGCAAATGACTTATTAAGTTATGTACAAAACGGTTGCAATTAGGAGGATTTTATGAAATCTAAATTTTTAAAAAGTGATGTTAAATTTTATTTGTTTTTGCTAATATTGTTTTTATGTATTGCAATTTTAATAGTGGTATTTGGAAGAAAAGATTCTGATTCTGAAAATAATGAATATAGTATAAGTGATTACGTAAAAATTGTAGATGATTATAATACTTTTTTCTTTGTTAATACAAACGTAAATAATTTTGTTTCTACAATGGAAAATCAAGAAAATGATAGTATTCTTGGATTACTCGATAATAGGTTTCTTACTAATAATGATATTGATAATATTGTAGATAATTTTAAAAATTATGGTAGTAATTTAACTTTTTCTTCCAAAAATATATATTATAAAGAAATTAACAATAATTATATTTATTATGTATTAGGAGAAATTTTAGTTGAAGAATTAGATTCAATCAATGTTATAAATAGTAATTTTCAAGTGTTATTTTTAGTAGATTATAGTAATTTTACAATGTCTTTTATTCCTATTTCATCTGATTCTGAATTTAAAAAATATATGTTGGATATTAAAGATATTTCTATTGAAAAAAATGAATTTAACACTATATCTTCTGGAGGTACTGTCTCTAATATGATGATATGTTCTTTATATTTGTCTGATTTTTTAGATACATTATATAATAATATTGATAATTCATATAATTTATTGTCAAATGATATGAAATTAGAGTTTTCGAGTATTGATAATTATAAATCTTTTATAAATGATAATTTATCAAAATTAAGTTATAATATTGATGAATGTAGTATAGATGAAACTAGTTTAAGAAAATATCATGTAAAAGATGTTAATAATAATGAATATATATTTACGGAAAATACAATAATGAATTATAATGTAGACATTAACTTAAATGATTCTAATGAATAGGGGCTGATTAAATGGATACAATTACAATAACTTTTAATAATGGTGAAAAAAAAGAATTTACTAAAGGAATAAAATTTATTGATGTTGTAAATGATATAAAAAGTGATTATAAGTATGATATATTGTGTGGAAAATTTAGAAATCAAATAGTAAATTACAATGACAGTTTAATTAAAAGTGGAACGTTAAATTTATATGATATGAATACTAAAGAAGGAAATAAGATATATGAGAGAGGATTAATTTTATTATTTGAAAAAAGTGTTAGAGAGCTTTTAGGGAAAGATGTAAAAATTAAAGTAAGTTATTCCATAGATAAGGGTGTTTTTTGTCAAATAGATAAGAAAATAACTGAAGATGATGTTAAGTCAATAAAAAAACTAATGAAAGATAAAGTTGAGAAAGCTATTCCTTTTATTACAATAGAGACGTCTAGAACGGAAGCTATTGAATATTTTAAAAATATTAAAAGAAATGATAAAGTTAAAAGTTTATTATATGATACTTCAAATTTTGTTACTTTATGTAAATTTGATGGAAGTTATAACTATATTTTAGGAAAAGTTCCATATGATACTAGTGTATTAAAGTATTTTGATTTAACTTTATTAGATGATGGAATAGTAGTTAGATTTCCATCAATATATGATAATGGTAAAATATTAAAATATACTCATCATCAAAATTATTATAATTCATTAAAAGAATATTCTAATTGGGCTAATTTGTTAAATATAAGTAATATTGGTGAATTAAATGAATCAATTATAAATAATAATGCTGGAGAAATTATAAAATTATCTGAGATGATACAGGATTATAAGTTACTAAGTATAGCTGAAAAAATAACATTAAATAAGAAAGATATAAAAATAATATTAATATCCGGTCCTTCATCTTCTGGAAAGACTACGACTTCAAAGAAATTGGCTCTATATTTAAAAACTTTAGGATTATCTCCTCATCAATTATCATTGGATGATTATTTTCTAAATAGGGAAGATACACCTCTTGATGAAGATGGAAAACCTGATTTTGAAAGTTTAAGAGCAATAGATGTAAAACTTTTTAATAGTCAAATGGAAAAATTATTAAAAGGAACTAAAGTTATTACTCCTACTTATGATTTTGTGTTGGGTAAAAAGAATTTTAATAAAACTATTCAAATGAAAGATAATGATGTTCTAATTATAGAAGGACTACATGCTTTAAATGATAATTTATTAAAAAATATTGATAAAAAGAATAAATATAAAATTTATATTAGTCCACTTGCATTTATGGGAATTGATAATGATAATAGAATTAGTATGACTGATATACGATTATTAAGAAGAATAGTAAGAGATAATAGAACTAGGGGATATTCTCCAGAACACACTCTTACAACATGGGAATCTGTTAGAAAAGGTGAAGAAAAATATGTTTTTCCTTTTCAAGATGAAGCAGACACAATATTTAATTCTATATTAGCATATGAGTTGTGTGTATTAAAAACTTATGCAGAACCTTTATTGTTTTCTGTTAATTCTGATAGTCCTGAATATTTAACTGCTATTAGATTAATTGAATTATTAAAGTTTGTTTTGCCAATTCCTAGTGATACAGTACCTGACGTTTCTATATTAAGGGAATTTATCGGTAATAGTTATTTTGAAAAGTAAGCAATTGTTTACTTTTTTTTGTAAAGTAATTATTAATTTATTGTATTAAAATTTATTTTTTGTTAAAATTACATTATAGGGAAGGTGATTAAAATGCCAATTAAAGTTGCTATTAATGGATTTGGTAGAATAGGAAGACTTGTATTTAGGATTATGGAGGAAGACGAAGATTTTGAGGTAGTTGCTATTAATGATTTAACAGATTCTGAACAACTATCGTATTTATTAAAGTATGATTCTAATCATAGATTATATAATAAAATTGTTGATTATGATGAAGAAGGGATAATTATAGATGGTCGTAAAGTAAAGATTTATTCAGAACTTGATCCGTCTAATTTACCTTGGTCAACTTTAGGAATAGATGTTGTATTTGAATGCACTGGTAAATTTACTAGTGTTGATAAAGCGATGGCTCATATTAATGCTGGAGCAAAAAAAGTTATTATATCAGCACCTGCTAAAGGAGAGGCTAAAACTATTGTTTATAATGTAAATGATAATATATTAGATGGAAATGAAAAAATAATTTCAGCGGCTTCTTGTACTACAAATTGCTTAGCACCAGTACTAAAGATTATAGATGATAATTTTGGAATTGAAAAAGGTTTTATGACAACAATTCATGCTTATACTAATGATCAAGTAACATTAGATGTTGCACATAAAAAAGGAATTAAAGCAAGAAGAGGAAGAGCTTGTGCTCTTAATATTGTTCCAACTTCTACTGGAGCGGCTACAGCAATTGGTAAAGTTATTCCTAAACTAGATGGAAAATTAAGTGGAAATGCTATGAGAGTACCTGTATCTGATGGTTCTTTAATTGATTTAGTACTAGAATTGAATAAAAATGTAACAGTAGAAGATCTTAACAATGCATTTAAGAATAATCAAAATGAAACTATTGTTTATACAGAAGATCCAATAGTGTCATCTGATATTATTTCTTCTACATGTGGTGCTACTGTTGATGGTAATTTAACAGAAGTATTAAATGTTAAGGGAAAACAGTTAATTAAAGTAGTGGCATGGTATGATAATGAAATGGGATATTCTTATCAAATGGTAAGAACTGCTAAAAAATTAATGAATATGTAAAAGATAGAGCATTTTCTATCTTTTTTTTTACCAATAAATTGCTATTATTTAAAAAATGTGGTATGCTAATAATAGTAAAGTAACGTAGGAGATTAGGAGATGATGAAATGGAATTTAAAAAATTAATTTTAATTTTAACTATTGCTATTTCTGTTATCGTAATAAGTTTTATGGGAGTCTCCTATGCTTGGTATAGTTTATCAAATAGTTCAACTAGTTTTAATACTACGACTGCTAATACTGATATAACTATTTTATATGCTCAAAGTGAATATGTATCTATAACAACAGGGATTCCAATTAGTGAAGCAGATGTTCCTACTAAAGCAGGGATAAGTAGATTTACTGTTAATCCAGGAAATAATTTAAGTGGTTATCAAGTTGCAATATCAATAGATTTAACTCAAATAGTAATTGATCCAGCTTTAAAAACTAATGATTTTAAAATTCAATTATTGGAAAATAATGTTCCTATATATAATGGTACAGGTGCTAATATATCAGGAAGTGATTTAACAATAAAACAATTGTCGAATATAAATGTTGGTTCTACTTATAATTATGAACTTAGAATTTGGATTAATGAAACTGGAGTTTCACAAAATGAATTAATGGGGAAAAGTTTTTCAGGGAAAATAAAAATATCAAGTACAATAAAAAAATAATAGGTGGTGATGTTATATGAATAAATTTATTAATTATTCCATAATAATATTAATAGTATTAACAATATGTTTAATAACTTTTAGTATTACTTATGCTTGGTTTGTAACATCACAATCTACAAATAATATTAATTCAGCAACTTCAGGAAAATTGGAAATAATTTATGATAAAGGGCAAGATGTAAATGGTACATTAAAGCCTTCATCTTCTAAGGAAAATGGATTAAGTGCCACTGTAAAAATTAGAAAAAGTGATAGTAGTGTTGATGGACTCGCTACAATAAAACTACATGTGACTACTATTGACCAGGCTTTAGCAATTTCAGGATTAAAGTGGGAATTATTTAAAAATACTGACTCTACATCGGTTGCAAGTGGAACTTTTAATGGCATTAGTTCTAATAGCGATATAAATCTTATAGAAGATTATTTATTAACTACAACTGACACAACTTTTACTTTATATATATGGTTGAATGGAGATGAAGTTGATAATTCTGTTATGAATAAATCCTTTAGTGCTTATATCACAGCTTCAGCTAGAAGTAATAATGTTAATTTAGATTAGAAAGTAAACAAAATGTAAATCTGTTTACTTTTTTTATAGTGTTATTGTATAATTATAATGGTGAGAGTATGAAAAAGAGTAACTCATTAGTTTGTAGTGTATCAAAATTAGAGGATATTAAGAAAATAAATAAAAGTACTAAATATATAAATTTGTTATTAGATAAAGTTAATGGGGAAGTTGTCTCATACTTTATTGAAAAGGGAAAAAATTATTCTTATGCAGAATCATTTAATGAATTAAATGGTTATATTTATGTTGATTATGAAACCTTTATAATGGGGGAAACAAGAGTAAAATCAATTATAGAAGATATGCCATTAGGATTAAATCCCTTAGAAAAATTGCGATATGTGTATATTAAATTAGGAAAAATAATGAGTTATGATATTAATGTTATATTAGAAAAAAACGAAACTTTTATTTTTAATAATTTAGGAAATATTAACAATTTATGGGGTTCTTTATCGACTGGAAAAATAACTAATATATCAATTGTAAAAATATTAAAATATTTATGTAATTTATTAGATATTGATTGTGAAATTATATTATCTAATGATTATGGATATTTATGTAATAAAGTATTAATTGATGATAAAGTATTGATATTAGATTTAATGAAAGACATTCCATATATACAGTGTGGTTTTTCAACTATGTATTTTTCTAATTATAATGATGATTTAGAATTAGATAAAAGGATTGGTTATATACATGGTATATACAATAATGATTTAATTGATAATGAAATAAAAAAAATAATGAAATCAGGAAATTGTGATTTGGAGCATCTATTGTTATTAATTCAACAGGTATTGAATATAGATAATATACGACCAATAGAATTAGGAATTGTATTAGATGGTATCTTAAAAAAATATTTTTCTAGTGAAGATATTACTATTAATAATTTATATATAAATGACATTTATGGTAATAAGGAACATTTTCTTTTAATAACTGGTAATAATAGACATTATAGTTATAATTATAGAAAGAAAAGTTTTGTAGAAGTGTCAAAACAAGAATTGGTAAATAATTTAAATTCTAAAAAAATAGGTATATATTTAGAAGAAGAAATACCTGATTTAGAAATGTATAATACAAAAAGTATAATCTAATATTGTGGATATGTAATTATTGTGTTAAAATATGACATTAAGAAGGTGAAATATGACTACTGCATTAGAGATAAAGAATATGTCTTTTAAGTATGATACAAGTTATATATTTGATAAATTTAATTTGAAAGTTAAGAAAAATGATTTTTTGTATTTAATTGGTTTAAATAATTCAGGAAAAACTACTTTGATTAGTATAATAAATGGTTATCCATGTGATGGTGATGTTTACATTAATGGATTGGAACTTAACAATAAAAATAAAGATAAAATATTTGGCTTTACAAATATAATAGACAAAGATAAAGTTAATAAATGTAAATTAACAAATATAATAGACAAAATAAAAGAGTTGTCTGGAGATAAATATGATAATTATTTAAAGGATTATAAACTTTTAGAAGTTTGTAATAATGATTATAATCAATTACATTTATTGGATAAAATAAAAGTTTTTTTATTTATAAGTTTATTAGAAAATTATCAATTTTTAATAATAGATGAAATAATAGATATGTTGGATAGTAGTGATAAATATATTATTTACAAATTAATAAAGAAATATCAAAGAGTATTTAAGAAAACGATATTAATTATTAGTAAGAATGCAGATGGAATTATATATGCAAAAAGAATTTTAATATTAAGTCAAGGTAGGATATGTTTTGATGGTTCAATAAATGATGTAGACAAAAATGATAATTTGTTTAACGATTTGTCAATTAGATTACCATTTATTGTAGATTTATCTATAAAGTTAAAATTGTATGATTTAATAAAAGAAATTTATGTTGATGAAAAAAGGATGATAAAAGATATATGGAAAAAATAATATTAAATGGTATATTAGTAGATAAATTTACTAATTTTAGAAAAGTCTTAGTAGATATGAATGTAAATGATATGGAGATTATTAAATTTGATAACAAAAAATTTTTAACACCATCTTTAAAAATTTTTTTTCAAACAAATTGTGTTAAAAATATATCTGATAAAAAAATTAATCAATCATTAGCAATGGTAGGATTAAATGAAAAAAAGATAAACGATGATCCTTTTATGTTTAGTGATAGTGATAAATACAAGTTATTAATTGCTATGTCATTAATTAATAATAGAAGTAATTATATATTAGTATATCCTAATCTTTATCTAGATGATTATAATGTAAATTTAATATTAAAAATTTTAAAAAAAATATCTAGAGAATATAGAAAAAATATTTGTATCATTACTAATAATATTGACTTATTGTATAGAGAATGTGATAACTTAATAATTTATAATAAAAACAAAATAATATATAATGACAAGCGCAATTATTTATATAATTTTAAAGAAACATTATTAAATAATAATTATCCTTTACCAAAAATATTAGAATTTATATCTTTGGTAGAAAAAAAACAAAATATTAAATTAGAACCAACATTTGATATTAAAGAATTAATGAAAGATATTTATAGAAATGTATAATTATGGAAATATAGTATAATGTATTGATAAATAATATTAAAATTGATACAATAAACTTGTATTTAATGCAGAAATGAGGTAGTACAATGCGTTATTTGATAACATTTTCTTATGATGGTAGTTTGTTTTCTGGATATCAAAAGCAACCTAAAATGAGAACTATTCAAGGTGAATTAGAAAAAGTTTTAAAAGAAATAAATGATAATAAAAAAGTAGATGTTCATTCTTCTGGGAGAACTGATGCAGGTGTGCATGCTTTAAATCAAAGAGCACATTTTGATTTGGATATAGATATAACAGCAGATAATTTATTTAAAGGTATGAATTCACTATTGCCAGAAGATATTTACGTAAAAAAAGTAGAGCGTGTAAGTGATGATTTTCATGCTAGATTTAATGCAATTGGTAAAGAATATGTGTATTTAATTAATATGGGTGAATATGATCCAATAGAAAGAAAATATGTTTATCAATATAATAAGAAATTGGATGTAGTAGAAATGGAAAGAGCCATGAAATATTTAGAAGGAACTCATAATTTTAAATCATTTACAAAAACAGATGAAGAAAAGGATGATTATGTAAGAACATTATCACAGACTAATTTAATTAGAGATACAAAAGATGTTAATAAAATAACATTAGTATTTGTAGGAACTGGTTTTCTTAGATACATGGTAAGAAATATGGTCGGTACTCTTATTGAAGTTGGTGAAGGTAAACGTAAAAGTGAAGAAATTATTACAATATTAAAAGAACAAAATAGAACTAAGGCTGGTAAAACGGCAAATCCAGAAGGATTATATTTAAAAAATGTATTTTATTAGAATACATTTTTTTAGTGAAGTTCTTTAC
>ERZ1643251.1644-NODE-1644-length-24957-cov-13.589350_pt1 | contig 24957 bp, 23 predicted proteins | sample MGYA00579261_ERZ1643251 | MGnify/ENA primary metagenome ERZ1643251 (study PRJEB29033, sample SAMEA4952267) | chicken gut metagenome | biome: Broiler Chicken; feature: Gastrointestinal Tract; material: Caecum | place: Ireland | collected 2018 | study: Broiler... | reverse complement strand
ATGAAAAGCTGGAAAAACTCAATCAGGAGATAGAGAAAACGGAAAAGAAGCTGCGCTGGGCGCAACAGGAGGAAAAGCGTCTGACCCATCAGGCTAAGGCGCTGACCCGGAAGGAACGGACGCACCGGCTTTGCACCAGAGCCGCCATGCTGGAAAGCTACCTTCCCCACCCGGAAGCCATCACGGATGAACAGGTCAGTTTGTTCTTGAAGCTGCTGTTCCACAAGGACAGCACCCGTCAGCTTATGGAAAAAGTATTTGCCGGAAACGGCACAGAGAAGGAGGGCGCAGAATGAAGATGGATTTTTCAAAAGACGAGTTGGCTATGGTCTATCAGTACGCCGCCGGTACGAAGGAAGAAACCCTTGCGGGGCTGAAAGAAATCGTGCCGGTTATCCGTGACCGGCAGACAAGGGAGATTGTGGAGAGTACCATCCGAAAGCTGGACGCCATCCCGGAGCCGGAGTGCCGCCGCTTTATCGCTGATACGAAGCAGCGGTTTATCCAGAAGCGGGACAATTCCATCCGGCGCAGGCTTGCCGAAGCCAAGGCACAGGCGAGGACGGAAAAGCCACATCCCAAGAGAAAAGAGCCAGACCGGGAACGGTCATAATTGCTTCCAGAGCCGCAGCCCGTGGACTGCCCCTCTGAAAGAGGGCGCAACTATACACCACCTGAAGGTAGTGTGTTGCGCCCTGCCGGGGGCTTCCTGCGGAAAGCGGATGATTGCCCGCAGCGTTCCGGCTCCTGTCAATCATCACAGAGGAAGCTACACTTCCCCTGCGCTGGCTGACGCCAGCTACCCCTTTGTGTACTTGCCGCCCGGGAACACCTTGCACTGCAAGCTGTTCCCGTCCAGCAAGTTTTACAATAGGCCGCTATACTTTTCTGAAACGATGAGGTATAATGAAGTCAACGACAAATTGGAATTTGGAGGGGATATAGCAATATGAAAAACAATAGATACTTAACTGTTGGCTTATTAACAGGATTTATTGTTGGTGGTTGCATAGGTGTGTTGGCATGGGCGTTTTTGCAAAATCTTTTTGCCATTCCTATTTGTGCAAGTATCGGAATGTTGATTGGAATTGTTATAGGCACGGTGATTGATTATGAAAAAACATCAAAAGAAATAGATAAAATAGATGATTCCTTAAAGGGAAAATCCTAATTTATCGGGCCACCCTGATCCGAACTTTCAAAACTGAATACCAGCCACCCACCGGCGGCACCACCGAGCAGGAAATCTTGAAACAGGTTCCCTGCTCTTTTTATGCCCGGACACCGGGAGAAAGGAGGACGTGACTTGCCATGCCCGCACTTTGATGTGAAAATCATCCAGCGCAGCAAGCGCCAGTCAGCCGTTGCGTCTGCCGCCTACCAGAGCGGGGAACGGCTGTTTTCCGAATACGACCAGAAACAGAAATACTATTCCCATAAAAGCGAAATCGTCCACACCGAAATCATGCTGCCGCCCCACGCCCCGCCGGAGTACGCAGACCGGAATACCTTGTGGAACGCCGCCGAAGCCATAGAAAAACAATGGAACTCCCAGCTTGCCCGGAGGTTCGTGCTTGCCATACCGAGGGAACTTCCCCGGTCACAGTACGCCGACCTTATCCGGGACTACTGCCGGGAGTTTTTTGTTTCCAAGGGCATGATTGCCGACTTTGCCATCCATGACAAGGGGGACGGAAATCCCCACGCCCACATCCTGCTTACCATGCGGGCAATGGACGAACAAGGCAAGTGGCTCCCAAAGAGCCGGAAGGTGTACGACCTTGACGAGAACGGCGAGCGTATTCCCTATTCCCTATTCACCCTTCCCTAAATTCGAGGGGTCGATTTTTGGAAGGTAAGAAGTAATAGGGAATAGGGAAGAAGTATTTTTTAACCTGGATAGGTATGCATTGCCTATCCAGGTTTTTGTTATTTTTTTTGGCGTCCATATTGTTTCAGATAGAAAATCAGGGACAGAAGGCCCGGTATGGCGATGTAGAGGAGCAGGGCGCCAACGGAAACCCGGGCAACTGCGTCCACATCTTCACAAGCCAGGGCAGCTGCCGCATACAGCACCGTAATAGGCAAGGCAATGAGCCCCAGGATTTTGTGGGCTAAGTTCCAGGTGGGTTCGTCCAGCACCGTCCAGGGCAGCCGCAGGCCTGTGTGCCGCTGGAAAGGCAGCCTGGGAGAGACAGCGCCAGCAAAAAGAAGCAGGCAGGAAAAGAGCCCCACCAGGAGCCACTTCTCCTGGGTCTGGGAGAAAACCACCCTTTCCGTTCCCACAAGGACGCTCAGCACCACCAGCCCGGCAAAGAGTACGCCGTCAAAAATCGTAACCACTTTTAACAGCCGGTTTTGTGCCGGGGTCATCTGCCCCTGGCTCAACAGGGACAGGTTCCGGTAGAGAATCCCCAGGGCCAGCAGGAGGCACACCCCTACTGAAATCCCGGAAATCATCGGATTTTTCACAGCCAGGGCAATGCCCAGCGCCAGGAAGGAGAGAAAGAGGATTTTCCCCCGCTGCCGTCCTGCCAGGGTTATTTTTTTCAGCTGCCGGTTCCGCTCTGCCAACGCCTCATTCACCCGGGCCAGCTCCGCCGCCAGGTTTTCCCCTTGCCGGGGAGTGTCCAGCAGCACCTCCACCGACACCTTCAGCACCTGAGATAGACGCACCAGCGCCTGGGCATCCGGCACCGACAGGTTCTTTTCCCATTTGGACAGGGTTTGCCGGACCACGGGAATCTGGGCGGAGAGCTGCTCCTGGGTAAGTCCCCGGGCCTTCCGGTATTTCTGAATGTTATCTCCCAACATTTCCGTATCACCATCCTTTGCCGTCATTATAAGCCGATTCCCCTGTCTTGTAAAGCAACGGCTTTTAACACCGGAAAAATACCCCGGAACCGAAGAACTTTCCTCGGCTCCGGGGTGTGTTTTATCCCAGGTAGGTGTATCCGGCGGCTTCCACGGCTGCTTTCAGCTCCGCCTGGGGGATTTCCCGGGTGGATTCCACCGTGGCGGTGCCGGCCACATGGTCGGCGGTGACGGAGGTCACGCCGTCAATGGCGGCGATGGCCTTTTCCACATGGGCCTTGCAATGGGGGCACATCATGCCTTCGATTTTAACTGTTACTTTCATGGTTTTGTTCTCCTTTTCAGGTTGTATTATGGTATTTTCCCGGGGTTTTGCCCCGATTTTGGCGAAGTTCAGCCTCAGGGCGTTGCTCACCACGCAGAAGCTGGAAAGGCTCATGGCCGCCGCTCCGAACATGGGGGTCAGCTCCCATTGGAAAAGGGGCAGAAATACCCCGGCAGCCAGGGGGATGCCCAGCAGGTTATAGAAAAACGCCCAGAAGAGATTTTCGTGGATGTTCCGCAGAGTGGCGCGGCTGAGCTTCACGGCGCTTACCAGCTGGCTCAGGCTGCTGTTCACCAGCACCACATCCCCAGAGTCAATGGCCACGTCTGCACCGGCACCGATGGCCACACCCACATCCGCCGTAGCCAGGGCCGGGGCATCGTTGATGCCGTCGCCCACCATGGCGACCTTGCCCTGCTTTTGCAGATTCTCCACCGCCTGGGCTTTTCCGTCAGGCAGCACGTTGGCAACCACCCAATCAACCCCGGCCTGCTTGCCCACGGCCTCCGCCGTTCTGGCGTTATCCCCGGTGATCATCACCACCTGGATGCCCAGAGTTTTGAGCTCCTTGATGGCCTGGGCGCTGTCCGGCTTCACCGGGTCGGCTACGGCAATCACACCTGCAAGCACACCGTCACAGGCAAAGTACAGCGGGGTTTTTCCCGCCTGGGAAAGGGCCTCGGCCTGAAGCCGGGCGGCTTCTTCCAGGGGGGCAAAGTCCCGGATAAAGTCCGGCTTTCCGGTGGCCACAGCCTTCCCCTGCCAACGCCCTGTCAGGCCGTTGCCCGGGTACACCCGGAAGTCCTCCACCGCCGTAATATTCAGGTTTCGCTCCGCCCCCTCCTGCAAAATCGCCTTGGCCAGGGGGTGTTCGCTCCCCTTTTCCAGGGAACAGGCCAGCTGCAAAAGAGCGGTCTCCTCCCAGCCTCCCAGGGGAATCACGTCTGTCACCTTGGGGGAGCCCTGGGTGATGGTTCCGGTTTTGTCCAGGGCCACGGTGTGAATCCGTCCCATCATTTCCAGAGCCGGGGCGTTTTTGAACAGGATGCCGTTTCTGGCTCCCAAGCCGCTGCCTACCATCACCGCTACTGGGGTGGCCAGACCCAGGGCGCAGGGGCAGCTGATAACCAGCACCGTAATGGCCCGGGACAGGGCATCGCTCAAGGGTGCTCCCGCAATCAGCCACACAACCAGGGTCACAAGGGAGATTCCCAGCACTGTGGGGACGAAAATCCCTGCCACCCGGTCTGCCACCTTGGCAATGGGGGCTTTGGTAGCGGAAGCATCGGACACCATGCGGATAATCTGGGACAAGGTGGTGTCCTCCCCTACCCGCAGAGCCTTACACTGGATGTAGCCGGTCATGTTGATACAGGCGGCGTAGACCCGGTCACCCTCCTGCAAGTCCACCGGGATACTCTCTCCCGTGAGGGCGGACTGGTCCACGGCGCACTGACCCATTACAATCTCCCCATCCACGGGAATCCGGCCGCCGGGGCGCACCACAAAGATGTCCCCCACCTTCAGCTTCTCAATGGGGATCTCCTGCTCCTTCCCATCCACCAGCACCACAGCTGTCTGGGGCGCCAGAGCCATCAGCCCTTCCAGGGCCTTGGTGGTCTTGCCCTTGGCCCGGGCTTCCAGGAGCTTACCCAGGGTGATGAGGGCCAGAATCATGGCAGCAGACTCAAAGTACAACCCGTGGAGCATATGAGCGGCCTTCTCCGCCTCTCCTGCCGCTTCTGCGCCAGCCATGGCGAATACCAGCACCGTGCTGTAGGCATAGGACACACCGGCACCCAGGGCCACCAGGGTGTCCATATTGGGGGCGCCGTGGAGAAGGCTCCTGGCGCCGCTGATAAAGAACCGCTGGTTAATCACCAGAATGATGCCGGAAAAGAGCAGCTGGGCAATTCCCGAGGCGGTGCTGCTCTGCTCCAGAAATGCCGGCAGGGGCACATCCCACAGCATCCGTCCCATGGAAATATACATCAGCACCCCCAGAAAAATCAGAGAGGAAATCAGTCGGGCAGGAAGGTTCCCGGTGGCCTTCTCCGCCTTCGGGGTTTGGGTCTTTTCTCCGCCCTTGGTGCTGGCTTGGTAGCCGGCCTTTTCCACCGCAGAGATGACTTCCTGGGGGGAAACCTGCCCTTCCACCGTCATATCCCCGGTGAGCAAATTCACAGAGCAATCCGTCACCCCCGGCACAGACCGGGCGGCCTTCTCCACCCGGGCACTGCAGGCGGCGCAGGTCATGCCCTTTACCATAAAGTGTTCCATGGTATCCCTCCTATTTCATCAGCTTCTGGAGGGTTCCCATCAGCTCGTCGATGACTTCCAGCTGGTCGTTCTGAATGTCCCGCACCACGCAGCTGCGGATATGGGCCTCCAGCAGCTCCCGGTTGAAGCCGTTGATAGCGGCAGAGGCAGCAGCGGACTGCACCAGGATGTCGGTACAGTAGACATCCTCCTCCACCATTTTCCGGATTCCCCGGATCTGTCCTTCCAAACGGTTCAGGCGGTGAATCAGCTTTTTCTTCTGTTCGGCCTGCCGTTGGGTGTTCTCATGCAAAGAGCAGCACTTTTCACAGCTCATGGTATCCCTCCTTCATATACCCCCATGGGGTATATATACCATAGCACAAAGCCCACGAAAAAGCAAGCCCCTTCCAAATATTTTTGAAAAGACTTATCCTCTTCGTGGGCGAAAGCCTTGCTGCACCAATGTAAATACCGGACGGCACTGACCTACCGGGCTGCCGTTGTCATTATAAAGGGTGCCTCCGTGGAGGCTTTCCAGCATGGTGTGAGTCTGCCGGTTTTCATAGCCCAGCTGGCGGAAGATCTCCCGGATGAGCAACGGCCACAGGTGTTCCGTGCCGTCAGCCAGCTTCAAGGAGATGCCCAGCCCCTCCTTTTTCATACCGATGCCGTAGACGCCGTTGGCCCCTCCCTTGGCCACCAGGTTGGGATCGTGATTGATGAGAGAGCAGAGGTAGCCGGTGCCCCGCATCATGTGGGGATACCGTTGGATTCTGGGGACGAAGGTTTTGGCGGCCATTTGGAGCTGTGCATCCTGGATGCAGTCCGGGCAGGCCAGGTTTTTGAAGGCGATGGCAATGTGCTTCATGGGCACCGCAAACACCGGCACGCCGCAGCCGTCCACCCCCAGCCCCACCTGCTCCCTGGGGTACTGAGAAAGAGCCGCCACGGTGCGAAGAATCTCCTGCTGGGCACGAGACTCCATTTTCCAGTAATCCCGGATATGCGCCGGGTCCAGGGCCTTTTGCAGCAGCATGGCCCCGGCGTGCTTGCCGCTGCAATTATGGTACAGCTTATGGGGCGGCAGTCCCCGGCGAATCCGCTCCTCGTTGGCCTCCCGGCTGCCGGGCACCGTGGGCTTCATAATCAAATCCTCCGGATTCATACCGGTTTTGGCAAAAATAGATTGGAGAGCGGCCACGTGGAAGTCCTCTCCTAAGTGGGAACCGGCAAAAATCACCGTTTCCTCCTCCGTCAGGCCATATTCCCTGTCCAGCCCCCGGGCAATCACCGGCAGGGCCTGGAAGGGTTTGGAGGCGGAGCGGTAAAACACCACCTGCTCCGGGTCTCCCGCAGAGGCCACCACCCGGTTGTCTTTATCCACCACGCAGATATAACCATGGTGAACCAAATCCAGAAGCTCTCCCCGGGATTCCTCCGCCAGCACAGGCGCTACGGTTTGCATATCCATAACCTCTTTTCAAAAAATCAGCAGCCGGAAAAATCCGGCTGCAAAAAATACACCATAACATAGTTATCATAGCACAGGTGCTTTCCATATGTCAATCATTTCCAGTATAAAATTTGGCATTTCTCTCTTTTGCACCATTTTTACGGAACATTTTTATGGGACATTCCCTATTGCAAAGAGCAAAGCTCCATGCTATTATTTAGGTACAAAGAGGTGATACCAATGATTTAGTCACCCCAGATTCCTATGAAAAAGGGAATCGAAAGACAGGCGCTTCCAATTTCTTCCGATTACATAAATTTCTCTGAAACAACAATAAAGGAATTGGGTACGGAAGCAATTCACAGCTATTGATTTATGGAAGGTCGTGTCTTGAATCTGTAGAAAGAGAGGTTAACCAATGATGTTAGATACCAAGAGTGCACAGAAATAACCCTTGGCTGTTGGAGAATCGAAAGATTCCGCAGTCAAGGGTTATTTCTTTTTTACGCCGCCTATGGGCGGTTTTTTTGTTTTACAGATCCAGCTTCAGGTCGTTCTCTTTGATCCAGCCCCACTTCCGCAGCACCTGGCAGAACGCCCAGGAGAGCACCGCCGGAAGGACAAAGCAGATGAGCACCATCCCAATCCAGTCCATGGGGGTGATGGCGGCTTTCACCCCGGAGGCCACGTCATTGACCCAGCCGGTATACACGCCAATCTGCCCCACAAAGCCGCAGGTGCCCATGCCGGAGGACACGGCAGCGCCGTTCATCTCCAGCCGGAACAGGCAGGTAGCCAGGGGGCCGGTGATGGCAGAGGCCAGGGTGGGAGGAATCCAGATTCTGGGGTTTTTCACGATGTTGGGCATCTGGAGCATGGAGGTGCCCACGCCCTGGGCCACCAGGCCGCCCCAGCGGTTTTCCCGGAAGCTCATCACGGCGAAGCCCACCATCTGGGCGCAGCAGCCGGCCACCGCAGCGCCGCCCGCCAGCCCGGTGAGGGAAAAAGCGGCGCAGATGGCGGCGGAGCTGATGGGCAAGGTCAGGGCAATGCCCACAATCACCGACACCAGCACACCCATCAGGAAGGGCTGAAGCTCCGTGGCCCACATAACTGCCTGTCCCACGGCGTAGGCTCCGGCGCCGATGGGAGCCGCCACCAGGTAGGCAAAGCCGATTCCCACCAGAATGGTCACAATGGGGGTCACCAGCAAATCAATCTTGGTTTCCTTGAATACCAGCTTGCCGAACTCCGAGGCTACCACCGCCACAAAGTATACGGAAAGAGGGCCTCCGGCGCCGCCCATGGCGTTGGCGGCAAAGCCCACTGGGATGAGGGAGAACAGAACCAGATTGGGGGCATGAAGGGCGTAGCCGATGGCTACCGCAATTCCCGGCCCCACCATGGCGCTGGCCAGGCCGCCGATGGTGTAATTGACAGCCCCTTCCCCTTCGCCGATGGTCACAAGGATCGCCTGGAGAAAGCCGATTCCCAGCTGCTTTCCCAGGGTATCCAGAATGGTACCCACCAGCAAGGTGCAGAACAGTCCCTGGGCCATGGCAGACAGAGCGTCGATGCCATAGCGCTTCCCCGAGAAACTAATGTCCTTTCTTTGGAAAAACTCCCGGATTTTAACCATAATATCCACTTCTTTCCAATTTCTTCTCTTGCAAAAAAGGTTCGGAAGCATCCCCGAACCTATCGATGTTACTATATCATAATCACCAAATTGTGTCAACCGGAAAGCCCCATGGAAAATCTATCTTTTTCACAAATTGGGCAGGAAAAACTCATACACCTTGCCCGGTTGCGCCCCCGGAAAACCCATGGTATAATACAGGCAATAAGAGGTGTGTTAGAAACCGACAGCCCTCTTACACAGCCCATTCCTTTTTGGTCGCTCCTTGTGTAAATATTCATGCTCTTATGGAAGTACCTCAAATTTTGTCAGGGAACAGGCTGTGAGATTCCGCAGAACAGGAGGTTAACCAATGATAGAACCCAACAACGAAGAGAGATAACCCTTGGTGTCCATTGTGGTCAGGTGGAACACCAAGGGTTATTTCTTTGCGGCGAGTCGCCGCTGACAATTTCGCTCGGAAATCTTCAGCAAATCGTTACTGCCCCTCCAGTGCCCGGTATCGTTACCGAGCGGAACGGGGAACAAAAACAGCTGCACTGTACACGCATTGACAGCGGTGGCACACCGCCCCGCTCGGTATCGTTACTGCGGTGCAGTAGGTGCTTAGGACAAAGCCCCCCTGGCCATTGTGGGGGTGCCTCGGCACCGCCGAGGCGGGGGGATACCCAGGCTCCGCCTGGGTACTTCTTACCTAATCACTCTTCACTATTCCCTAAAAAACCTTCCCCTTTTCACATAGGTTTGTACTTTGAAGAAGTACCTGCTGTAGAATCCCTCAGTCACGGCTTCGCCGTGCCAGCTCCCTTTCGCAAGGGAGCCTTTTTTTACTTTTCCTGTTGACTTTTTCCCCGGAATGGGTTATACTGGTGTCAACCAATTAAACGCTTGCTTAATTGTTTAATCGAAAGGAGCCATTCCCTATGAAAAAGACCTACAAGATCCAGGTAGACTGTGCCAACTGCGCCAACAAGGCCGAATTGGCTGCCCAGAAGACCCCCGGTGTGAAAAGCGCCACGGTGAACTTTATGATGCAGAAGCTGATTGTGGAATTTGAAGAAAGTGCAAATCCCCAGGAGGTTTTTGAGGTGCTCCGGAAGAATTGCCGGAAAGCCAGCCATGACTTTGAATTTCTTGGATAAAATGGGGTGATTTTATGACCAGAAAGCAGAAAATCATGCTCCTGCGGATTCTTCTGACCCTGTGCCTCACCATTCCCCTTTCCTTTGTTCCGGCAGAAGGGGTGACAAAGCTTATTTTATACCTTGTCCCCTATCTGCTCATCGGCTATGACATTCTCCGGGAGGCCGGGATTGGGGTTGCCCATGGGCAGCTGCTGGACGAGAACTTTCTCATGGCGGTGGCTACTGTGGGAGCCCTCCTCATTGGCTTCACCCGGACAGGAGATTATCTGGAGGCCATCGCCGTCATGCTCTTTTATCAGGTGGGTGAGCTGTTCCAGAGCTACGCCGTGGGAAAGAGCCGGAGAAACATTGCGGCTCTCATGGACATTCGCCCGGACTATGCCAACATCCGGGTGGACGGAGCCCTGGTGCAGACCGACCCGGAGGAGGTTGCCGTTGGCAGCATCATTGTGGTAAATCCCGGAGAGAAGGTGCCCATTGACGGCACTGTGGTATCCGGCACCTCCACCCTGAACACCAGCGCCCTCACAGGAGAGAGCCTGCCCCGGGAGGTGCAGCCGGGAGACGAGATTATCAGCGGCTGCATTAACCTTACCGGTGTGCTGGAAATCCGCACCACCCGGGAGTTTGGGGACTCCACCGTATCCAGGATTCTGGATCTGGTGGAAAACGCCACCTCTGCCAAGTCCAGATCCGAGCATTTCATCTCCAAATTTGCCCGGTACTACACCCCCATTGTCTGCGGTGCAGCCCTGGCTCTGGCGGTGCTGCCGCCCCTTGTCCGGATGCTGTTCCTGTCCCTCAGCCCCGACTGGTGGGACTGGGTATATCGGGCCCTGACCTTCCTGGTCATCAGCTGTCCCTGCGCTTTGGTCATCAGCATTCCCCTGACCTTCTTTGCCGGAATCGGCGGAGCCAGCCGGGAGGGGATTCTGGTGAAGGGCTCCAACTATCTGGAAGCCCTGGCTCAGGCGGAGACGGTGGTATTTGACAAGACCGGTACTCTCACCACCGGCGAATTCTCTCTGGCGGGGATTTATTTCAATACCCTGCCGGAGGAAACCCTCCTTGCCTATGGGGCCCTGGCAGAAAGTGCCTCCTCTCACCCCATCAGTAAGAGCATTGTAAAGGCCTATGGAAAGCCCCTGGATGAAAACCGGGTGGAGAATATCCAGGAGCAAAGCGGTCTGGGTGTCACCGCTCTGGTGGATGGGATTCCCGTAGCCCTGGGAAGTCCCCGGCTTATGGCCTCTCTGGGACTACGCTGTCCGGAGCTGCCCCAGCCGGGAACGGCGGTGCATATGGCGGTGAACGGTGCCTATGCCGGGTGCTTCCTGATTGCCGACCAGCCCAAGGCCACCGCCAAAGCTGCCATTGCCGATCTGAAGGCCGCAGGCGTGAAGCAGACCGTGATGCTCACAGGCGATTCCGACGCCATTGCCCGGGATGTGGGCAAGCGCCTGGGGATGACGGAGGTTTACAGCCAGCTGCTGCCGGGGGATAAGGTGCAGAAGGTGGAAGCCCTCCTTGCCCGGAAGTCCCCCAAGTCCACTCTGGTCTTTGTGGGAGACGGCATCAACGATGCCCCGGTGCTGGCAAGAGCGGACATCGGCATTGCCATGGGTGCCATGGGCTCCGATGCGGCCATTGAAGCAGCGGACATTGTGCTCATGGACGACAATCCCCAAAAGGTTGCCCTGGCCATGAAAATCTGTCGGAAAACCATGACCATCGTCCGGCAGAATGTGGTGTTTGCCATTGGGGTAAAGCTATTATGCCTGCTGCTGGGAGCCCTGAATCTGGCAGGACTGTGGCTTGCCATCTTTGCGGATGTGGGGGTCATGGTGCTGGCGGTGCTCAACGCCATGCGGGCTCTCTCCACCCGAAACCTGTAACAAGGAGGTTTTCTATGTATCCCCTTCCCCACGATCACGGTCAGGCTATGGAGCAGCTGGCCCATATGCCAAAGCCTGAGGATTTTCAGGCCATATCCCGATACTTCACCCTCCTGGGGGACAGCAGCCGGGTGCGGATTTTCTGGGTGCTGTGCCACTGCCAGGAATGCGTCACCAACCTGTCCGCCATGGTGGAGATGTCCGCCCCGGCGGTGAGCCACCACCTGCGGCAGCTGAAAAACGCCGGACTGGTGGAAAGCCGCCGGGAGGGCAAGGAGGTCTACTACGCCGCCGCCCACACCCCGGTGACCCGGCTCCTCCATGACGCCATTGAAGAAATGGAGCAGATTGCCTGCCCCGGAAGATAAAACAACATCCCCCGGATTGGCTTTCATCAATCCGGGGGATTGCTTTATTGGAAGCTGCCGTCTTTCATTTGCAGGACGGTGTCTGCTTCTTCGGCTACCGCCGGGTCGTGGGTGACGATGATGACGGTGCAGCCGTCGGTGTGGGCCAGGTCTTTGAGGATGGCTACGATGTTGGCGGTGTTGGCAGTGTCCAGGTTGCCGGTGGGTTCGTCTGCCAGGATGATTTTGCAGCCCTGGGCCAGGGTCCGGGCGATGGCCACCCGCTGCTGTTCGCCGCCGGACAGGTGGGCTGGCAGTCGGTTGTCATAACTTTCCGGCAGCTCCACCCGCTCCCGCACTTCCTTCGCCAGAGCCCTGGCCTCCGGCTTTTTCATCTTCTTCAGGTGCAGAGGGTACTGAATATTCTCCGTCACCGTCAGGAGGGGAAAGAGGTTATAGTTCTGGTAAATCACCGACACCCCATCCCGCCGGAGGGCGTTTCTGTCCCACTCTCTTGTGGACTTGCCGTCCACGAAAATCTCCCCCTCCGTTGGCAGATCCAAGCCTGCCATCAGCGACATGAGGGTGGTTTTTCCGGAGCCGGATTTTCCGATGATGGCATAGAGCTTCCCCGGCTCAAAGTCATAGGAAACCCCATCCACCGCCCGGACGGTCTGGTACTTGCCCCGGTAGCTGTAAGATACATTCTTCAAGGAAATGCCCATATCATTCATCCTCCTTTATGGTGGCCATCAAATTCTTTCTCAGAAAAACAAGCAGCGCCAGGGTCAGGCCCAGGGCGTAAATCACCACGAACAGCAAAAGCTGTCCCAAGGGCTGCCACAAAAAGGCCGCGCCTCCCAGAACCACTCCCAGCACCACGCACAGCAGCTGCTCCAGGGCAAAGCTGCCGAAAATTCTTCCGTCCCGGGTGCCCACAATCCGCATGAGGATAATCTCCCGTTTCCGGTTTCGGATGATGAGGAAACCCACAAAGGCACCGGCGCCGGCAGAAAGGGTCAGCACCAGGGCAGTCCCTATTTGGATTACGGTCATACTGTTTTCCAGATTGGTCTTTGCCTGGGTCAGCTGGTAGTCGTTGATATCCAGGGCGAGGTAATATTCCCCCACCATGTCCAGTCCTGCCGCATTGGGGTCAGGCTGGGCCAGATACCGGGAGGCCTCCTCCCGGAGTTGGGTAAGCTGGTTGTTATCCCGGAGGGTTGCAGACAGGGAGTCAGCTTCGTCCCCACTCCCCACTGTCTTCGCCATAGCCACATAGCTGTCCCAGGGGCAGTAAATGCACCGATTGTTACTGCCCTGATAGGTGCCTGCCAGAACAAGCTCCCCATCATAGTCCTGAAACTGGGGAATCCCGGCTTCCAGGTGGAGGGGAAAGGCTTCCAGCTCCGCCTTCTTCAGTTCCTTCTCCAGTTCCACAGAAACAAGGCAGACCGCCTCATCCCCGGAGAAAATCCACTCTCCAAGCCCCTCATTCCAGAAAATGGTGCAGCCGTTTTCCGGCAGCAGGTTCCTGTCCGCCTGGGTGGCATTCAGGCCCACCAGGGTGTATGTTTCCCCGTTCCAGGTGATGTCCGTGGTGCCCTTAATCTGCACATTCTCCACCAGTGCCCCCAGCGGGGTACCGGAATCCAAAAACTGAGAATAAAGGGCGGGGAATATATGCAGATTGTCCGACTGGCTTCCGGTGAGATTGGTCACCCGGCAGTCCACTTTCACGTTGCGGAACACCTCATGGTACTGAACCAGGGCTTCCGCCTGGGCCTTTTTCAATCCGCACAGGGTAAGGGCAATGACTGCCCCAAAACACAGTACCGCCAGGGCTGCCAGAGGTTTTCGAAAAATATGCTTCCAAACATAGCCCACAGGGAATCCCCTCCTATCCTTTTCGGTTCATCATTCCCTTGCTGCCGCTCATGGCAGCGGCCAGGGTCAGCACCAGCACCGCCGTCGCCGCCACCAAGCCGGCTGCCAGACAGGGTGCCAGAACCGCCATGTTGGCCTCCATAGGAATCTGCACATGCATGGTGCCCATCAGCACCGTCGCCACCTGCTTCCAGAGGAGGGCGCCGGTCAGCACACCCAGCACCACCCCCGGTACCAGAAGCACCATGGTGGAAACGAAAATATGCCGGATTTTACCGCCGGAGGAGGTGCCCAGAGAGCCCATCAAAAACAGATTCTTCCTCTGCTGCAGGGGACACAGCACCAAAAACAGCAGCAAAATCACAGCGCCGCCGCCTGCGCCGATATACAGGGCTTTGGCTGCCACCCCTTCATAGGTGTCCAGTCCGGAGGCAATCTCCGTATATCCCCCATCCATGCAGATGAACAATTCGGGATAGCCTGCCTGGGTCTGAAGCTCCTGAAATTCCGTCATCTTTCCGTTATGGAGTACCAGGGTATATAATATCCCGTGGTCTCCCCAGCGGAAGTCTCCGGAAATGGAGCCCTTGGGAACAAAAACAACATTGGGGGTCAAACCGTAGAAATCGTCCTGGTTCTCCCAGGCGTTATTCTGCCGGTAGATTCCCACGATGGTGTATTCCTCCACATCAGAGGTAAAGCCCATCTCATCGGAATAAATGGCTGCGCTGGGGAATCGGGTGCCCCATATGAGTTCATACTGCACAACCGCAATATTGGGGTCATAGCCATAGGTCTGCATGGGAATGGTATCCCCCACAGAAAGGCCGTTGCCAACTGCCAGGTTCTCGGAAATGATACACACCCGGCCTCCTTTGGTCAGCTCCTCCTGGGTAAAGTCCCGGCCTTCCGTAATCCGGGAATCCCCCCGGGCAAAGGCGACCTGATAGCCCAGTTTGTCCACCGCCAGCACCGGGAAGCCATGGTTGTTGATTTCCATATTCTCCAGGGTCTTCTTCCACAGCTGCCCTTCCCCTTCCTCCAGGAAAGCCTCTCCCGTACCGGATAGCTTTACCATGGTGGGAACTGCGTACTTTTCCATTGCCTCCTCTGTGGGGATTAGCCGAAGTTGAAGTTCGTTGTCTGTATTCGTAAAGATGTATTCGTTTCGTAAATCCTCCCGCAGAACAAAGTCATCCCCCTCCTGGCAAATCACAGGGAAGTCGATTTCATTGCACACGGTCATGCGGCAGTCCACCTGCTCCAAATCCTCCCCGAACAGCTCGTCAAACAGCGGCTGGTGATTACTCACTACATGGTCAAAGCTCATGCCCTTCATATCCGAATAGTCCGTGCCGTAAACCAGATACCGGGCTCCCGGCTCCAGCTCCATAGCCGCCAGGTCCTCCTCATCATAGCAGCGAATCAGCAGAGCAATGGTGCTGCCCACAGGAGAAGCAAAGCCCTGCTCCAGCCCCAGCACTCTCTCAATCCGTCCGGCACACAGCAGGGTAATGCTGGTACGAAAGGTCTGTAATTCCTCCAGGGAAGTTCCATAACTTTTGGTTCTTTCCTTGATCTCCGTTCCCACAGCAGTAAGGGTCACCTCCAGCATGGCACACCGATAGGGATATCCCGCTCCTATGGCTTCGATATTGTAAGCGTCCAGATAGCCACCATTTTCATACTGGGAGAAATTGTCGGGAGCTACGCCGGGAATGTAGGCAGAATACACCTGGGTATGGGATTCCTCTTTCACCAGGTCCCTGCGGGTATCAAGGGTGTTGTCTACCCAGGACTGAATATCCTCCGGAAGGTGGGTGAAGTAATCTCTCCCATTAGGCACATCTTCCCCAAAATATTCGTCGGACAGGAGCGCCACTGTGTCATACCGGTCATCCAGATTGGCCCGGGCCAGCCCCGCCGCCGTATACTGCCCCACGCAGATTACCAGCATGGCAGAGGCCAGAAAAACCAGCAGCAGCAAAAACAAGGTTTTCACCGGCTGACGAAGTAATTGATGTACCGTTTTCATTGGCATTCCCTCCTGTGGTGATGATACGGATTGCCCGGCAGGCAATGTTAAACCATTGCCTGCCGGGTGTATTTTGGCCCCTCAGATACTTTGCTTAGTATGGATTACCTCAGCAAACAGCTTTCCGGCAGGAAACTACACTTCTTTCGTATAGCTGCCTTGACAAATTTTGCAGGTATATTTGTATACAGTAACCGTGCTTCCATCGGGTCCAATATAACTGCCCATATTCACCCCACTTCCCGGAAGAGGACTATGCGGGGAATAGGATACTATATGGGATTCATAGAAAACCGCACCACAGGCGCACTCATGCTTATGGGTTTCTACCTTGGCATGATTTTCATTGTTGTACCACTCTCTGCGGAAGCTTGTCTCTGTTACAATGTAATTATGGATATGCCCTGCAGCAAATGCTGCCATTGGGAGCACCATGCTAAGGACAAGCACCAGGGCAAATACGAATGATATTTTCTTTATATTATTTTTTCTCAGGATAGACCTCCTTGTTACGAATACAATACTTTTATCCCGCCACAAAATTCAACTCTGCATTGGATACACCTCCATTTTAACGATATACAGAGGATGTTCTCCTGCCAGGAGAACATCTCCCAGCAAAAACACTTATACGCTACTCTATCGGATTCTGTCAAAGCATTTTTTGTGTTTTTGCCTTTCACTATATATGTGTATGCAAAATGAATTTTGTGACATTTATTTTCTAATTTTGAAAAAATTTTTTGAAAAGGCGCACATTGACCCTTTTCAAAGGCCGGGGGTAAGGGGGAGTTTTTTGGAAGCTGCCGTCTTTCATTTACAGGACACTTCTTCGGCTACCGCCAGGTCGTGGGTGACAATGATGACAGTGCAGCCGTCGGTGTGGGCCAGGTCTTTGCGGATGGCTATGATGTTGGCGTTGTGGAAGGCTAAGGGTTTAGAAATTCTTAATAAAATTATAATAATTCACATGGATTATTTCAAGCTAAAACAAGAAATTTGGCACAGATGCCCAAAGAGGGATTGCCAGGCGGCAATCCCTGTTGGATTATTGGGCTTTTTTCCCCTGGCGGTACAATTCCAGCACCTCCTGGGAGGGGGCCTTGGTGGCGAGGCTCACGAGAATGGCTGCCAGCAGGCCCAGAAGGACGCCGGGGATGATCTCGTAAACCCCTGTGCTCTTGAAGAACACCAGCCAGCCGATATCTCCCAGAGCCCCGGCGGTGATACCTGCCAGTGCACCGGCAAAGTTCAACCGTTTCCAGTAAAGGCTCAGCATAATCACCGGCCCGAAGGCGGCGCCGAACACGCCCCAGGCGTTTTCCACCAGGGCCATCACCGTGCCGGAGGCGGGGTTGGCGGCGATGGCCACCGCCACCAGGGCAATGATGACTACTACAATCCGTCCCGCCCAGAGCATCTCCCGGTCGGAGGCCTTTTGGCGGAACACCGGCTTATACACATCGCTGGCAAAGGCGGAGGCGGAGGCCAGAAGCTGGCTGTCTGCCGTGGACATGGCAGCGGCCAAGATGGCAGAGAGCAAAATCCCGGAAATCACCGCCGGAAAGACTTTCCGCACCATGAGGATGAACACCGTGGAGCTGTCCTCCAGCTCTCCCAGGAACATCCGCCCCACCACGCCGGTAAGCACCGACATGAGAAGAATCAGCACCGTCCAGCTGATGCCGATGACGCTGGATTTTTTCAGCTCCCGGTCAGACCGGAGAGACATAAACCGAATGATGATATGGGGCATTCCAAAGTACCCCAAGCCCCAGCCCAGGCCGGAGACGATCTCCTGCCAGGAGGTGTACATAGAAAAGTACCCCTGGGGCAGTGCCGCCGGATTCAACTCCCCGGAAAACACCGTAAGCACAAAAATGGGGGCAATGAGCAAGGCACCCAGCATTAAAAGCCCCTGGAAAAAGTCCGTCCAGCAAACTGCCGAGAAGCCCCCCATGAAGGTATAGCCCACAATCACCACCGCCGCAAAATACATGGCTGCCTGGGCATCCACCCCCATCACCGTGTGGAAAAGGGTACCGCAAGCCTTGATGGAGGAGGCGGTGTAGACTGTGTAGGCTACCAGGAAGATGACCGCACACAGCAGCTGCAAGGCCTTACTCCGGGACAGGAACCGGTTGGTCAGGTACTGGGGGATGGTGATGGAATCCCCGGCGGCAATGGAGAACCGGCGCAGCCGGGGGGCTTCCAGCAGCCAGCTGGCGGCGTAGCCCAGTCCCAGTCCCACCGCAATCCAGACCTTACCCAGTCCGGCAACAAAGACGGAAGCAGGCAGACCCATCAGCACCCAGGCACTCATATCCGATGCTCCGGCGGACAGGGCTCCTACCCAGGCTCCCATCTGCCGGTCGCCCAGGAAGTAGGCCTTTTCTCCCCCGCCCTTGGAACGGAGGAAAAAGAACACCCCGATGCCCAGCATAAACACAAAGTACAGAAGAAAAACCACCATTTCCGTATACGCCATAACCTCTCCCTACCTTTCATGCGATTTTTTCATGTTTCCATGCGGTTTTTAGGTTGGTATGATTATACACCGGAAAAGGGCTCTGTGCAAGGGTTCTTTTCCCATTCCCCGGGAGAAAAAGGCCTTGCCAAGATCCAGTCTTTTATGCTATTATTTACAAAACAGCATTAGTTTTTCGCATGAAAGGAGAATGGCCCTATGAGCCTACGGAAATATCAGGCTTTTGTGGAGACCGTCCGGCTGGGAAGCCTCACCCGGGCCGCCCAGTCCCTGGACTCCACCCAATCCCGCATCAGCCACATTCTGGCAGATTTGGAAGAAGAGTTTGGCTTTCCTCTGTTAAGCCGCAGCCGCAGCGGCATCCAGCTGACCCAGGCGGGAAAGCTGCTGCTTCCCAGAATGCAGGCCATTTTGCAGGAGGATTCCGCCTTGCAGACCCTGGCCCGGGACATCCGTCAGGCGGATGCCGGCACCATCCGGCTGGGGGCATTCACCAGCGTGGCAGTGCATTGGCTGCCGGGGATTATCCGGGACTTCCAGGCACGCCATCCCCGGGTGGAGCTGAAGCTGTTCAACGGCGACTATGCAGACATGGAGCGGTGGCTGGAGAAGGGGGAGATTGATGTGGGCTTTGTGACCCTCCCCGCCCCCGGGCCGGTGCGCACCATTCCCCTGGCAGAAGACCCTCTGGTGGTAATCCTTCCCCGGGGCCATCGGCTGTGCGCTCTGGAGGCCATTCCTCCGGAGGAGCTGCGGGGAGAGGATTTTATCAGCCTGCTGCAGGACTCCGCCCATGACACCCACCGGGCTTTGGACGAGGCGGGCATCTCCCCTCACATCAAGTTCACCACCAAGGACGACTATGCCATTCTTGCCATGGTGGAGCAGGGACTGGGCATTGCCATTGTGCCCCAGCTGCTGCTGAAAGGCCACCGGGAGAATCTGGCGGTGCGGCCCCTGACTCCCGGCGTCAGCCGCACCATTGCCCTGGCTCTGCCCCACGAAGGAGAAATTCCGGCGGTGGAAGCCTTTTGCCGGAGCGTCACCGCCTGGCTCCGGGAAAATCCCCAATAAAAAAGGGGCTGCCACGGCAGCCCCAACATAATTATCATATCATACTTATCCCGAAGATACAAGGAGAAATTATCCAAATTATATAGATTCTGCCTTTTATACAAGGAGGAATTGTCAGGTTTATACAACATTCCCTATTGCAAAATCCCTCCCCCTGTGCTATCTTATAGTCAGAAAAGGTGATACCAATAAAGAGGTAAATCCTTAACGGGAATGAGAATTTCCCGGTGGTGCAGTTCCCAAAAAGAGATCTTCAAAAATCGTATCAGCAAGAAGTTTTGGTCGTTGTGAAGAATCTTAAAAATCCCAAAAATCTGTAAACAATCCATTGTAAATCCAGAAAACCCAGAAGAAAACCTTTTACAAACGCAAAACCAATTCATAGCGTAAGGTCAGAAAATCCTTTTATTTTCATACGGTTCGAAGTGGGTAAGGAATAGGAAGGAAACAGATCTCAGGAGGGAAAAAGGCACCATAAACCGCAGAAAGGCAGGTTAACCAATGATTGAACCCAAGCATTCAGGGAATAACCCTTGACGAGCAAAGTGAGTGGTTGCATCGTCAAGGGTTATTTCTATGCCTTCTCCCTCCTGAAGCGGAGGGCTTTTTTATTGCAGCCGGGAAAGGTCTGTGGTATAATAGCCCCGAATTACGAAAACCAATGAGGAGGAATTTCTATGGTATTGGAATGGGGTCGGCCCAGTGACCCCGCCGGGCGGCTGGAAAAGGAAATGCGGGTCTATGATTTTCTGGACGGTCTTTCCATACAATACCTCCGGGCTGACCATGCCCAGGCCATGACCATGGAGGCCTGCCGGGAGGTGGACGAGGCCTTCGGTGCACCCCTGTGCAAGAATCTGCTCCTTTGCAACCGGCAGCAGACGGAATTTTATCTGCTCCTGATTCCCGGGGACAAGCCCTTCAAAACCTCCCAGCTGTCCAAGCAGATTGGCTCCTCCCGGCTGTCCTTTGCCTCCGGTGAGGCCATGGAAGCCCTCCTGGACATCACCCCCGGCTCCCTGACCCTTCTGGGGCTGATGAATGACCGGGAAAAGAAGGTACACCTGCTCATCGACCGGGACCTGCTGGAGGCGGAGTACTTCAGCTGCCACCCCTGTATCAACACCTCCTCCCTGCGGCTGACCACCCGGGACGTGTTGGAGGTACTCATCCCCGCCCTGGGGCATACACCCCAGTACGTCACGCTGGATTACCCCCAGGAGTAAGGAGCTTATTATGGATTTTCAATCATATTTTCCCATGTGGAATCAGCTGACCCGGGAACAGCAGGATCAGCTCTCCGGCAGCGCTTTCCAGCGTTCCGTGCCCAAGGGTACGGTGCTGCACAACGGCTCTGCCGACTGCACCGGGCTTTTCCTCCTGGTGACCGGTCAGCTCCGGGCCTATATGCTCTCCCCGGAGGGGCGGGAAATCACCCTTTACCGGCTGTTTCCCATGGATATCTGCCTGTTTTCCGCCTCCTGCATTATGCGCAGCATCCAGTTTGAGGTGATTATCGAGGCGGAAAAGGACACGGCTATGTGGGTGATTCCCTCTGAAGTCTACAAGCAGGTTATGACCCAGTCCGCCCCCCTGGCCAACTACACCAACGAGATCATGGCCAGCCGGTTTTCCGAGGTCATGTGGCTGATTGAGCAGATTCTGTGGAAGAGCCTGGACAAGCGGCTGGCAGGATTTTTGCTGGAAGAGGCGGCTCTGGAAGACACCCCCAGCCTGAAAATTACCCACGAGCATATCGCCAACCACTTGGGCTCTGCCCGGGAGGTGGTCACACGGATGCTGCGGTACTTCCAAAGCGAAAACCTGGTGCATCTGACCCGGGGAACGGTGGAAATTGTGGATTCCCATAGGCTCGCCCAAATTGCCCAGGAATAAATAAAAAAGCGGCCGCTGCATATGCAGCGGCCCAGTGAAAAAGAGGAAAGAAAATGAAGAAACGATCCATGCTTTTCCCGGTAATCCGGGGGATTGGGGCGTTTACTTCCCCAAATCCAGAAATTCCTGGGGGTCAATGCTGGCGCCGTCCAGGCTGACGCTGAAGTGGACATGGTGGCCCAGGCTGCTTTCCAGCAGGGCCGTTTGGCCTACACAGCCAATCTCCTGGCCCAGCTCCACCTCATCTCCAGGCTGCACCTTGACCTCCTGGTCCAGGCTTGCATACTTGGTGGTATAGCCGTCCTGATGGCGGATAACCACGGTCATGCCCATGGTCTCGTCCTCGTAGACGGTATACACAGACCCAGCTGCCGCAGCCAGGACGGGGGTACCGGCCTCAGCGGCAATGTCAATGCCGTTGTGGACCCGCCAATCTCTTGTGGTGTCGTTATACACCAGGCAGTCCATGGCATAGTCCGTGATGGTCTCCCCGGACACCGGGGCGCCGGTTTTCAGAGGCTCCGGTTTTTCCGTGGGCTGGGTGGGATTGGTGGTGGAAGGCTCCGTGGCCTCCGTTCCCGGGCGGGTAGCTACCGCCGGCACCGTCCCTTCCTGGGGGTTCTGGTAGGAGGAGGGATCCTTGGACATGCTCTCCTCCTGGTTGGCATTTCGGTAATACAAATAGCCGGAAATCCCGATGGCAGCTGCACACAGGATCAGGGCTATGTAGTAGCCCTTACCGCTCATGCTGCCGAAGAATTTGTTTTTGCTCATTTCAAGCACCTCCGAGGTACAGTATCCCCGGATTTTCCCAATCTAAACATTCCCTGGAAAAATTTTTGGAAAAGTTCCCCCGGAAATCGAAAGATTCCCGGGGGTTCTTTGTTATTGAGGCTTGGCGTTGAAAATCACCCGGCTGCCGGTCCAGAGATTGGACAGGAACTCTACCTCGATGACCGTGGCGTCCACCGGAACCTCGAAGGTAACGGTGCCGGAGGTTTTCCGTCCTGAGGACAAGGTGGCGCTGAGCATATCGTCCCTGATATAGCACCCGCCGCAGCTCAGGCCGTCGGCATAGCAGTCAAAGTCATACACCGTAATATACTGGTCAGAGTCGCTGAGATTCTCAAATTCAAAGGTACAGGTAATGTACTGATACCCTTCCTTCGGCTTCACAAACATATTGTCGCTGGTATAAATCTCGCAGCCCTTGTAAGTGATCTTCATATTGTCGGATTCCACCACATCCCCCACCTGGTGCGCATCCTGGGACGGCGTGGTATCCGGCTCATACCGGAAGCCCGAATCCTTCTCTCCCTCAAACAGGAAGTGGATTTTTTCCGAGCTGAGGAAGAAATTGGGGGTGTACTCCACCTCGATTTCCTGGGCGTTCTCCGGCACAGCAAAGCAGATATAGCCGGTGGTGCTCCGTCCGGGGGACAAGGTAGCGGAAAAATCCTCCTCATTCCAATAATGGGTTTCCGCTGCGTAGCCGTCGGCGTAGCAATCAAAGCTGAAAGAGGAAATGGAAATGTCCCCGGATTCTCCCCGGTTGGCAAAAGCAAATTGAAGGAAAATGTACTTCTCTCCCTCCTCCGGCTGAAGAATCTGATTTTCTTCTATGTAGTCTCCGCTGGCGATATAGACAATCTCCAAATCCCCATCCCGGAGAATGTCCCCCACTACATACTGGGTTTTCTCCGGTGAGGTGGTCTGTGTGGGCTGCGTTGTGCTCTCGTTTTCCGGGGAAGTCTGCCCCTGGGTGGTGCTCTGGGAATCGTGTACCTCCCCCACCTTCCTGGGGTTATCCTGGGTGGCAACAGCAGCAATAATCACCGCCACAATTACAGCCAGCACAATCCACTTTCCTTTTCCGCCCTTCACCCGTTTCCGGCAGTTGGGGCATACCTTGGCTGCATAGGGAATCTGGGTTTTGCAATGTTTGCATAATTTCGTTTCCGGTGTTTCTTTCATGTTCAGCAAATCCTTTCTTTTTTATTTTGGGCCTCTCCCCTGCATTATAGGAAATATAAACAGCCTTTTGTTATGCTGGCGGCATAACAAAAGGCTGGAATTTTCGGATATTATGCAATGGAACCGAAGATGGCAAGGCCTATGAACAAAGATACAATACCCAACCCCCGGAACAAAATCTTCTGACTTTTCCGGGAGGCATACCGGGTAAAGGGGAAACGCTCCCACACATTCAGAAAATTGTGAAAGCAGAAAAATGGAATCACGGTGCTGAAAAGCACCGAAACCGTGTGGACTGCATAGCCCCAGGGCGGCGTTTTCAGGCTCATATAGGACTGCACCACAGCCATTCCTGCCAACAGGTACAGCAGTACCGCGCCAAAGGCCTGACCGCCCCTCCGGCTGCGAAAGCCGGGCAGCGTATCCAGCACCGTTTCCAGACCGGGCACAGCACTTCCGGACAGCTGGTTCATCAGCTGGTCAATGGAGGAAAACCGCTTTTGGGCGTCGATTTCCACGCACCTGCGGACCACCGTCCCCAACTTCCCCGGCGCCAGCCGTTCATTGGGAAACCGCCCCGTAAGCAGTTGGTTCAGAAGCACCCCAACAGCGTAAATATCCGTCCGGGCATCGCTCTGCAAAAAACCAAACTGCTCCGGAGCCGCATAGCCCGGCGTACCCATAATCACCGTATCCCTGATTTTATCCTGTGTGAAGGAGCGAACAATGCCAAAATCGATTATTTTGACAACGTTATCTGAGGAGATTATAATATTATTGGGATTGATGTCCCGGTGAACCAACCCCCGGCGATGAAGCTCCCACAATCCGAAACACACTTGGGTGCAGATGTCCCTGGCTTCCTCCTGGGAAAAGGTCTTACCCTCCTGGAGAAGTCCGGCAAGGCTTTGTCCCGAAACATATTCCGACAGCACGAAGGCGGTATCCCCTTCCTCCGTCACAAAAAGCACCGGAGCCAGGTTTCGGCTGTGGATAGACGCCAGGGTGTGGTAATAAGACGCACAAGCCTGGGGAATCTCCTTTTTCACATACAGGGTATTTCTGGGGGGATAAATACACAGCCAGGTTCCTTCACTCAAGGCTGTCAAGGGTTGGAGATTCTCATAAATGTAGGCATAACGCAGCTGTGGATTCAAAATTTTTCACCCCCGGGAGGTAAGATGTATGACCAAATCTACAAAGGATTTGCTGGAAACCATGGAAAAAAGCAGCAACTATCGGGACTATCTGAAAGAGAACCAGGGCCATCTGGAAAAGAACTTTATGAAGGTAGACCGGGTGCTCTCCGCCCTGCTTCAGGAACGGCAGGCAAAAAAAGCGGATGTAATTGCCCGGGCCGGAATTGAAGTCCACTATGGCTACCAGATTTTTTCCGGCAGCAAGCTCCCCAGCCGGGACAAGCTGATTATGCTGTGCTTTGGATTTTCCCTCTCCCCGGAGGAGGCCCAGCAGCTGCTGAAACTCACCGGGTATCCCCCACTTTATGTGAAAGTGGAGCGGGACAATGCCATTTTGTTTGGCCTGCAAAAAGGACTGGATATCATCAGCATGAACAGTCTTTTGTATGAATTGCATTTGGAGCTGCTGGTTTAAGGAAGCTCTTACGAAAAACGCCGTCCCGAAGGACGGCGTTTTTATTGGTGCTTTAATTACAGCAGGGTGGAGAAGTGCTTGATGGTGCGGACCATCTGAGAAACGTAGG
>ERZ1643251.1641-NODE-1641-length-24984-cov-10.251153_pt1 | contig 24984 bp, 26 predicted proteins | sample MGYA00579261_ERZ1643251 | MGnify/ENA primary metagenome ERZ1643251 (study PRJEB29033, sample SAMEA4952267) | chicken gut metagenome | biome: Broiler Chicken; feature: Gastrointestinal Tract; material: Caecum | place: Ireland | collected 2018 | study: Broiler... | reverse complement strand
GTAGTATCTAAATCCATAGTACTTCTTAAATTAACACCAAAGATAGATGATAATAAAAGCCCACCTTTAATAATAAATTTATCTTTATAAATAGACATTGATATTCTTTTTAATAAAGCTTCAAACATAAAGTGTTGAATTAAATATTTATTAGGTATGTTAGTTTTCTTAGATAAGTTAGATACTTTTGCTTTTAGACTATCTCTATTTTTGATCATCCAAACACCTCAAAAGTATCTCTTACTTTATTATAAATATTCATCTTTTTAGCGTATTCATATAGTTTTAAAGTATTTTTCTTTTTACTATAAAAATATTCTCTAATAGCCTTATTAAAAATTTCAGCATCTATTTTCTTTTTATTTCTAATAATATCACAAATAGTTTTATCTAAGTCATAAACTCTTATAACATTCCCTGAATCAAGTTTATAGTCAATGACCCCTAATTCAAGCAATTCTTTTTTCGTATAAAATAAATTAACATTCTTTTCTTTTTGAAGTGAACCCTTGTAACCACTTTTAACTGTAATATCGTATCTAATAGGAATTCGATTAGACAATCCATGCAAATATAAAGCTGTTGTATTAGAATAAATTGCATACTTACTTTTATTTTGTAAAATCATAAATTCATCTACCAAAACATTCTTTTTAATATATACTCCACGACTTACTCTTTCTATTTCATTTTCTTTAATAAGTTTAGTAAGATAAGTCCTAGGAATATTATTATCAGTAACATCTTTGGTAGTCAAATAGCCATTTTTAAATAATTTTAAAATCTTACTTTCATACTCCATATTTATTTTCCTTTCACACTTAAATTATAGCACATTTAAGTGCGTTTGAAAATATATATTTATTCAAATCAATTAAATCTTTCTTCATACCCATGTTTTTCATTACTAAGTTATTAATATGTTGAAAATTATTCTTGCTTCTATTTCACCAACTTCTTCTAAAAAAGAAGTTTTAATATGCTCTGAAATAATATATTCATCATGGATATTTCTATCATTATCTAATTGACTATAATCTAATAGAGTTAATCGTTTCCTAATATAAGACATTAATAATTCATCAGCTTTATTCTTTCTTATAATTTCAAATAAACTCATTAAAACAGTGGAATGAACGATAGTTGTATTAGATAATGTATCCAAAAAAAGAGTAACTTCATCTATTGATAATCCAATTAAATACCATCCAATTTTTCCCAAATGATTTTCGTTAAATCTACCTAGTTCAATTGCTCTTTCAATTCTACTAATATCTATAGATGATAGTTGATAAGATAATCGCAAATACAAAATTAAACAATATTAATATAACATCTATATTCATACTCAACATCATATTTTTTTAGTGTATTTACTATTTAATTCTCCAATAATAGTAAGGATATCATTTATTAGACAGCAAGAGGGACAAAGAGCCACACTTTCTCTTTTCCACATTATCCCCCCCAATTCAACAATACTTTGCTAACTGTATTCTTATACATTCTGTAAAAGCAACTCATTCAACAACAACCCATGGATTTTCTTTTGAACCATCCCCACCATATTCTATTTTTGTACCTGACTTAAGAGAAATAGCAGGGCGAACCCCATATCTATAATCAACATTGGTGTTAATGAAGCCACCAGTTGCGTAAACATAAAACAAAAAAGTATTATTATTTGTAAATGAGCGAGGAGTCATGGTCCACCAATTACTGGCAGTATATAAATAATAAGTATTATTATCATTTATACTGCTAGCCGCTCCTGCATACAATATCTCATCTACTGTTAACAAAGCAATGGGTAAGTCAATGCGCCATTCCCATTTTTTTCATTTACCGTAAATCGATCATTTTCATTTACACATTCTAAGCTTGGGTTTTTTCGAGTATAAGCACCATAATATGTAGTGCTATTACCCGTTCCTATTCCATTATTCATACTAATACTGCGATCATTACACCATACAGCATCCTCTAATCTATCAGTATATTCTAGCAGGTTCTTTTCATACCATACATCAATTACCTCTTTTATCATCGAATCATTAATATTCGCATGCGTTTCCTCATAACTATCCGCTCCAGCTGTCCCATACATATATCCTACATAGGCGTTATCAGTATAACTACTATTAAACGGAATATTTTCAATCGAGACAGCACTTCCTATGCAATAACCATTTTCATCAGGCTCTCCATTATAGATTAACTTTATCCCACCAGTCTCGGTCGTTCTTACGATTTTCCAACAAAAGTTCGCAAACTTCACGTTATTATTCTTTACTGCCCCTCGATAATACATAATCGGATACTTATCATTCTCAGTTCCGTGCAAGATATATAACCCTTTGCCATTCGTATCACTTGAAATTTGGTGAAAATTAATCCCAGTAGATGAAGTTACATAAGTACTGGCAATATTATCTAATACCGCTTCAGATTTAAATGCATCCACCAATTCTATAGAAGAAACAACTGGAACAGAATCTCCTTGTTCTAATACCAACTCTTTTCCAGATAATCCTCCTTGAACACCAAATTCAATAGTAACAGAAGCATCATTGTTATTCTTTATTTCAATAACGACTGTTTTCATTCCGTTCGTAGAGATGGAGCCAGTCGGTAAATCTTGAGTTTTAGAATCAATACACTCTACTGTAACTTTATTTACTTCATCTATACTTAAAGATTCTACAATTTGATAATACAACTCATATTCTGTATCTTTTGCATTCGTACTTGTAATTTGAAGGCTAACTGTTGTACTAGAATTTCCACCAACAACAATCTGATTATCACTAAGACTAGGAGAAGTAATTGTATAAACAAGATTTACTCCTTCTAAATAAAGGGCATTCTTATTCTCTTTAGTTTCCTTATAAAAAGAATAAGAAGAATTGACCAAACATAAACACAAGAAAATACCTAAGACAATTAAATACTTGTACCCAGGCTTCCACGTAAACTTTCGCTTTTTCACTATTTACACCAATCCTTTTTCTCATAAATTCCTTGTCCTATTTTCCTACTATTCTTAGTTACATTTTAACTTATTTTAACTTTTTGGGCAAGATTTTCCCGTATACATAGAAAATAAACCAAAAGAAAAAGTAAACAAGATGTCTACCTTTTACCCATTCATCATTCCCTCCAGTTTTCCAAACAAATAATCTAATGTACTTTGAAACGTTTTTCCAATTGCGTTAGATAACTTTAACGATAACCTAGATAAATTATTATTATAAGTTTCTTCCTTATTGATCACATAATTTTCAATATCGATTGGTTTGTTTTCTTTAACATCTTCTTCAAATTTCTTAATCTGTTCTTCTGTTAAAACCATCTGATTTCTAGCCTGATAATCAATATAACCGGCATTAGAAGCACTGTACAATCCAACAAAAAGAAATACTAACGTCAAAAAGATAATTCTAAGTACGTTATTTTTCATATATCCCCCTTTATATATTCTGCCAATACAGTAGAGATTGCATCAGCCGTATTTAGTACTTCTTCAATCGTATTCTCTGGCCCACCTACTTCAAATAAAATCGTATTCTTATCAAAATCTTGATTATATACTCCATTCACTCCTTTCCCTTCTTTTTTATAAATTCCTCTAGTAATACCTGGATATTTTTCTTCTAACATATTATTAATAGTCGTAGTCACAGTTAAATTTTCTTGATAATTCGGGTTTTCTAAGCCAATAATAAACAAAACCTTAGCATAGTTTTTTCCATTAATCGTCGCAGTAGAAATACTTTTCGATACAGAATCTCGATGTAGATCAATAAAATACTTAAGTGTAGGATTCTTTGTTTTGGCGTCTTCCATCAATAACCTTGTCACCTTATAACTAGAAGCATAACTCCAATTATTAGCCTGTAAAAAGGCGGATACATCGTTTTCTTCGACAATAGTAGGAATACCCATATCATTTAGTTTTTCCCTCACAATATAACTCAACATCATCACATTAGGGGTAACATTATAACTCTCTTGATTTTCTTGTTTATATTCCTCTAGTTGGTGAGTATTATATAAATAAACGATGGGTTCTGTTACTTCCTTTTCTGGATAGGGATCTTCTACATATTCACTTCCTGTCGGTTGTTCTTCTTCGTCACTAGAATTATCTGCATAATCTTGATAAGAATAATTACTCTTAATCATTTGAAAAGGATTCGCTAAATCGATATGAAAAAGAGAGAGAAAAGAATCTAGAAAGTTCTTTTTTTCCTTCTTTTGAACCGTAAAATTAGGATTTCCTTCTGCCAACAACAACCGTACAAATTCACTATTACTGATATTTTTTTGATTAGAAATTTTACTCATAGTAAAAGAAAAAGAAATCCCAAATAATACAAGTAGTAAACAAAATCTAAATATATAGTTTTTCTTTTTCTTTAATTTTCTTTTTTTCGTTTTATCACCTACTTTTCCTATACTATAACAGGCTCTAAACGAATTATATGTCGAAATTTTTATGAAGAGAACAATTTATACTACTAGCAATCACACTAGATAATTTTTCCATTAGAAAATCGATCTCTTTAGGGGTTACCATCATATTATAACCAATCGGAGTTAATACTTCAAAAATCAATTCTTTTCTCTCATCTTCACTAAGTAACCCTATATGGCCAAACAATTCTTCTTTTTCTTCCTGATTTAATTCTCCACTAAACTCTCGGTAATCACGTTTAGTAATGGGAATAAATTTATTCTTATTCAAATTCTCTTTATTATAAGCGAAATGTTTATATAAATATTGGATCGTATCACTAACTACAGTAATTGCTTCAATCACAGTTGGAACACCAATAGAAATAACGGGTATACCTAAACTTTCCTTATTAATCTCTTTACGATTATTACCAATCCCACTTCCAGGATGAATCCCACTATCAGTCATCTGAATTGTTTTATTAATTCTATCTAACGAGGTAGAGGCTAAAGCATCGATAACGATTAAAAAATCAGGCTTGGTTCGTTCAACAATTCCTAAAATCATTTCACTGCTTTCTATTCCTGTCGTAGCGAGTACACCTGGAGAAAATACAGAAACATTACGATAATCACTTGAGACTTGTATTCCTGGAGTATCAAACAAATATTTCGTTACCAATACCTTTTCTATTACACGTGGTCCTAACGAATCAGGAGTAGACTCTCTATTGCCTAAACCAACCACTAAACATGACGCATCAGGAGAAATATGTAAATAGTCCAACATCGCTTTCAAATAACGAGTAACCACTTCCTCTACTCGTTTTTGATTTTCCTTATCGGTAACATCAGAAAACGCAACAGTTGTATACTTTCCTTTTTTCTTTTTAAATTCATTCTCTTCATCCTTGATCACAATATCGACAACCTCTATATCCTGATCCTTTTCCGTATGAAGATCCACTTTTTCTTTATCATATTCACCAGTATATAGATCAATTAATAAATCCGTTCTCACTTGATAATTTTTCATATCTATTTCTTTATTCACGGTATCACCCATTTTTATTCTTTACCAAAATAGGAGTTTTATGTCAAAAGTTTATATATTATCTTTTATAAGCTAACATACTATCCTTTACCTATATTTTTTAACTTAACCTCAGTAAAACAGTTCCTACTATCACCACATTTATCCATGAGTATTTTCAATAATAAAAGGATACAATAAACAGAAAAAAAGAGAGTATTATAGATAAGGGATTCAAAAAATTACCAATAAGATACAAATTATCTAGAAAAAACATAACTTTTATTTGCTTTTTTAGGAAAAGTTTGTTAGAATTAAACTGTTATAAAAGTGAGGTGAAAACATGCCAAATATCAAGAGTGCGAAAAAAAGAGTGATCACAAGTGCTAAAAGAAAAGAACAAAACAATGTTGTAGAGTCTAGTATGAAAACAGCAATGAAAAAGTTCGAAAAAGCCGTAAAAGCAAACGATAAAGAACAAGCTGAAGTAGAATTAAATACAGCAGTAAAAAGAATCGATAAAGCTGTTTCAAGTGGCTTAGTACATAAAAATAAAGCAGCTAGAGAAAAATCAAGATTGATGAAAAAGAAAAATGAAATGGAGTAAAAGTTTTACTTCTTTTTTTATTTTGTGTTTGTTATAATGAGTATAGGGTGATGATATGAAAAAAATAATAACTTTAGTACTCTTAGTAGCCATTTTTTTAGTTACTATCTTCTATAATCAAGAAATTGTCGGTTTTATTGTAGACAACTTCTTAACGGCTAAAAAAACAAACAGTGTTTTAAACAATAATGAATATGCCAGTAACCGTGATTATCAATTTGTTCAAATTACCGATGACTTTACCCCTCACAATAAGCAAGATATCTTAAATATTTATTACACAGTAATTAATTCAGGAATGACCGATTTTGTCTTTTACTGTCCTGAAGAATACAAAGAATGTATTAATGATGTAAATTATATCTCTAATAATCAATCTTTACTTTCTAACATCAATAACTTTGTTCAAGTCTATAACAGTTTCAGCCATATTGAAACCGAATTCGATAGCCTAGGAAAAGTACAAATGACGATTCACCATACTTATACTGATGAACAAATCAGAGAAATAGATGCGGTTGTCGATGAATTAATTGCTTCTTTACTTACTCCTGAAATGACTGAAGAAGAAAAAATCAAAACCATTCATGATTATATTATCAATAATACCAAATATGACAAAGATAGAAGTGATAACAAGATTAAAAAATATCATTCTGATATTGCTTATGGCGCATTACTTGAACATTACGCTATCTGTGGTGGCTATGCTGATTCGATGAAAATCTTTTTAGATCGTTTAGGGATTGAAAACTTTAAAATTGCGAGTGAAAATCACATATGGAACTTTGTAAAAGTAAATGGAGCTTGGTATCACTTAGATCTAACTTGGGATGATCCTGTAACAGATACTGGTGAAGATATCTTAGAATATGATTACTTTTTAATTACGACAGATGAATTATTAGAAAAAGAAAATGATCAACATATTTACGATAAAAGTGTCTATATTGAAGCCGCAGCTTAATCAAAATCATTAGTCAAAAGCTAATGGTTTTTTTACACACAAAAAGAGATGATTTAGTCCTTCATCTCTTTTTCCAAAGTATCTTTGATAAATCCAGTTACTACATGATTATCCGCTATTGTATCTAAAAGATCAGTCACTAATGAATCTTCCCCACTAACTCGAGTATTATTGGCCCCTTCCATTCTAGAATTGGAAAGTCCCTTTTCTTTTTTAATAAAATCATCTACTTTTCTCAAATTTTGCATCTCACTTTTTGTTTCAGTTTCATGCTTATGTCTAGCATTGGAATTACGATACCTACTATACATAAACCAAAAATACAAAAATCCGGATAATAAGAAAAGAAAACTATAATCAAAATCAACAAATAACATAGCAAAGAAAGCAACTAATTCTACAATACAAGATATGCCAATTAATTTAGGCATATGAATAGGTATACTACCCATGACTTCTTTGGTTCTAGCATTAACCGCTACATAGTGTAAAATCTTGTTATTTCCTTTTACTTGTTGATAACTATATAACCATACTGGTAAATAAGCTGCCTGCCATTGTTGACCTTTTACATCAAATTCTTCACTAGCCCATCTAACTCCACGATCATACTGTTTAAGCGTATCATTAGCAGAGAATCTAGCAATATCTTTAGACTGTCTATTCACTAATGTTTTCAACTCATCAATATTAGTATCTCTTTTTTCAGAAGTATATCCTTTTAGATAATTAGCGTTATATTTGACACAATTTTCAATATCAAACGGCATAATTGCGTTAATGACATTATTGGTTTTATCCTCTGCTTTTTTATTCAAACGTTCAGAACTGGATTCAACAGTCAATCCATTAATCGTCAAGTCAAATTCTCTTTCGACATGATACAAGTCCGCATCATAATACGTTCTAGCATCATCCCCACTACCACGAGTATATCTTCTTACTAAATGTTCACCCTGTCCAACTAATTTAGCATGAGAGTTAACATCAATTACCATATAGGGAAAATATACTCCCATAATATTTTCAGTTGTAAATTCTTCTTTAAATTTTGGATTGGCAAAAAACTTTCTCTTAGCAACAAAACCCTCAATCTGTTTTTTGGCTTCTTCCTTAGTAATTTGAAACGGTAAAACAACATCCGGTACACTACCATTTGGAATCTGCTGATTAATAGATAAAGTATTTCTACACCAGTGACATCTTGCTTGAAGAGAGGAAGCTGTATTGATAACAACCTCAGCTCCACAACTACTGCACTTAAAAGTAACAACATCGTTAGTATCAGCGACAATATCTTGAGCCCCAGAGCCCATCACTTGTCCCTTCAACTGACTAATATCCGTTTCTAATCCATCTACTTTTTCCGGTTCAAATTCATGACGACAGAAATTGCATCGCAATTTACCAGTTTTTGTATTTAAGGAAATATCAGTAGCCCCACATTTAGGACATTTATTCTGTCCATCTTTCGCCCCTACATCAGTTTTAACAACCGTAGTCGTATCCGTCGAATCCTTTTGGGACTGTTCTAAGATTTCCTTTTCTAATTTACTATCTGGCATATGACTAAATTCCTAAAAGTTTAGCTTTTACTGCATCGAAATCAGCTTGAGTAATTACTCCGGCATCTAGCAATTTTTTCATTTCTGTTAATTTAGTATAAGGATCTTCTTGAGCAGGAGTAGACGCTGAAGGTTGAACTGTTTCCTGTTGTGGAGCAGGTTGAGACTGAGGAACAGTAGGTGCTTGTTGCGCTTGCTGTGGAGCCACATTAATAAACGGATTAGTTGTAGCTTGTTGTGGTTGATTCATTCCTTGCATCATACCACCAGCAACATTCATTCCCATACCCATGAAAGCCATTCCACTTCCACCACCAGTTTCACCTGCTGATTGCATACCACGAGCAAGAGATTGTTGCATAAAGGAATTTCCACGAGCGCCACTTAACGCATCTGCCTTCTTAACATCACTAAGTAACTTCTTAGTATCTTCATCATATTCGATCGCAAGAATAGCTGTTTTGACAATTTCAAGTCCACGATCACTTTTCCAATGATAAGCATCTTCTACTGCTTTACTCATTGCCGCTGCAAAACCTATCTGATCACCTTGAATTCTACTAATTCGATTCCCTTTACTAGGATCGTTCGTATAATTAGAAAATGCTGCTGATAATGTACCTACTACTTCATTAAACAATTGAGTACCAGCATCACTATCCATATCTGCTAAATCAAATACTGGAGCATCAGCAACCAAATACTTAGCAGGAACAAAATTCTTAACAAATAAGACTGGATCAACGATTTTTAATGAATACGTTCCTCTTGTCACTGCCCCAACTTGTGCATTTAAATACGCATCATCCCAATAAATTTCTGATTGAGTACCAAAACGATTATTAGGAATTTCCTTTAAATTCACATAAAAAGCAAGTTGTTCACTACCAGGTTGACCTCCGAATTTAAATCTATCCCAAGATTGACCAAAAGTAGAAGATAGAATTCCATCTCCAGAGAACATTGACTTAGAATTTGGATCATCACTTCTAAATTCAAATCCTCCTGCTTCTGCAATAACACCAGTAATTTGCCCATCTTGTAATGTAACTAAAGCACATCCTTCTGGTACAATAATCTTACTACCATTGGTAATAATATTATCTGATCCTTTTGTATTAGATCCTCGATCATTATTGGTACCTTGTGGTACTGCTCTAAACAAGGCTGCTGTTTCTGGAATACCTGGCATTGGCTTATAAAAATCTTTCCATTGATCAGCAAATGCACCACCTATGGCACCAGAAAATGCTTTAATAAAACCCATAAATTCATCCCTCTCTTTTTAAGCATTTTTTCGAATAGAATCTAATCATATACTTTGTTTTTCGTAACAAACTTTACTCCTATTCTTCTTCATTATAGCATATGACTTAGAAAAAAATAACTATTTTTCATCTTTTTCAAAAAAAAGAAAAACTACAAATATTTTTACTTGTAGTTTCCTTTTTTTCTAAATTAAATACAATCTATACAATTTCAAAAAATTCGTACTAATTATCGATAACGCAATAAATTTGATCATTATAGTATGAATTAGTACTTTACTTTTTGTCTTTGGCTTGCGCTTTCCTGTTCAATTACAGAATCAATAGCTTGATTAATATTTTTCTTATACAACAACAGTACTCTTTTCATTGTCTCCAAAACTTCTTCTTTTTCTATTCCTAAAAAGTTAGCAATTGCTTCAGTAGAAAAGTATTTTCCATCAACATAACCAAGTTTTAATGAAACAATAATGGCTTCCTTTGCGGATAAAGTATCTACCATTTGCTGAAAAGTTGGCATCTTTAAGAAATCTAATATCTTTTGATAATCCTGTTTTTCTATATCTATAGCTTCTTTTGATAATCTGGTTGCATTTATCCCCTTAGGTGATTCGTCTTTAGTTACTAAATCTTTTTTTACTCGAGCTTCTTCTACAACTGATGCCTCGTCTTTTGAAGTTGTAGGTTCCACCACTTTAACTAAGGATTGACTTTCGGTATTTTCTAATTCTTGATGTTCAGAAGGTTTTCTTTTATTCGTTTTCTTTTTTTCTTTAAATAACACTCTTTTATTATTCGCCGGATCTTTATACAATTCTTTAAAATTTTCAATATTTTCTAAAGATTGACTAGGATCATCTGTATAATCAGCAAATAATTGTATTCCATTAAACGTTCTTAATCGCTTTAATCCTAATAATTCGATTTGTCTTACTCTTTCATCTGATATATGATATCGTTCACTAAGTTCCCGAAAAGTCCACTTTTTATCCCCATTTAATCCATATCGTAATATAATAATTTCTTTTTCTCGGGGCTTTAACTTAGCTTGTTGAAATAAACTATCGATCTGAGCAGGTAACAAATTTAAAATAGCACGATCATCCACAGTATTTTCACGAGTAGAAACAGAGGATTCTAATTCTATTTCATCGACACCATCAACATTGTCACTATCCTTATCATGATTAACAAACGTATTTAAACTAATCACACCTAAAGTTAACTTGTCAAGTTCTATCGCTTCCGCAACCGGTATTTCTAATTTAGCAGCAACTTCTTCTATTGTCGGATCCTGTCCAATTTCTAATTTTAACTGTGCACGCACTTTCTTGTATGCGGATATTTTTTGATTTTTCCATACCGGTATTCTAATATCATTCCCTTTATTATATAGTGCTCGAAGCACAGCCTGTTTAATCCACCAAATAGCATAGACAGAAAGTGGGAACCCCTTCTCTACATCAAATCTATCAATTGCCATCATTAATCCAATATTTCCTTCTTGGATTAAATCTAAAAATTCCATACCTCTATCTCTAAATCTTTTCGTAATGGAAACAACCAGCCGTAAATTACACTCTACCAACCGTTCTTTAGCCTTAATATCCCCTTCTTTTACCCGATAAGCAAGAAATGATTCTTCTTCTTTAGTTAGCAGAGGATACTTACCAATTTCTCTCAAATACATAGCAACGCTATCAGTAATATTTCCTTCTCCATTAAAGTCAATTTCTGGGGTAAATTTCTTTTCAATATTATTGATCAAACAATAACAATCTATCATAAATAAAATATTTGTATCGTTTAATACTTCGTCCCCATTCCCCGATATAAATTCTTCTCGATATTCTTTAAAAATCCTCTCTACACTTTGCCATAATTTTTTGTTTTCCTCTATAATTTTCATCATCATATCAGGATTAGGTAAATAATTATACTGAGTAAAAAATAAAGATAATTTTTCTAAATTACCTAATGCATCATCTACAGTACGATGCCCCTTAAACCTCTTGGCAATATAAGCTTTTACAATATCAAAAGCACTTTTTTCATCAAGTAATTTTTTCTCTCCCTGACTCAATAAAAAGTTATTTACTTTTTCTTTTAGTTCATCTAAATCAATTTCTTCTTCCACTTTTATTTCTGTTTCTAAAAAAGAAAAAATCTCTTCGGTAGTAATTCCCAAATAATCTACTTTTTTTATTCTACCAACAATATATGGTTTAAGTTTATGATATATAATGCTTTTATTCACGATGATCTCCTATCTGTTTAGTTAGTGTTAACCTGTTTTCGTTTTCTCGTTCTTGTTTTTCATTTTCTATTTGCTGAAAGAAATCATCAACAATCACAAAAACAAGAGAAATTTCTTCTTCGTCTAATTCTGGTTCCCTAAAATTAAATTCCTGAAATAATCTTTTGATTCTAGTAATAAAATCATCCTTATAATCATCTGGTATCAATAAATATAAAGCATGTAATGGAATAAAAGACAAATCAATTTTTTCTTCTTGCCTTATCTGTTCACAAAGCAAATACCAGACGTCGTAGGCAATTCCGGCAAGAAACTCGTCAATATAAGAAACCATCCAATTTTTTAACATGTCTTTCTGTCTAATAGAGTTAGCATGATTAATGAGCTCATGAGACAACAAACTATTTTTAGCTTGTTCTGGATAAAAAAAGCCATATTCTAAAACTGGAGATAAAAATGTTTGTTCACAACACCACATTTTGATTTGTAAATTTTTTTCTGGTTCGACTTGATCAATAAAACTTTTCGTAACAGAAAATTGAAGGAACTCAAAATCATTAAAAACTACATGAGTAAAGATATTCTCCCCGATACACTCATCCAGTACTTTAGTTTCTCTAGAACCCACCTCATCCATAATCTCATGATAAGGCAAAAACAAATACGAATCTCGACTAGTTAACCTAGATTCTATTCTGCCCATAATAGAAGATTTTTTAATTTCTTCTTCAGAATCTACTGTTGAAGGTTTTTGATAAAAGCTATCTAACTGATAAATAAGATTTCGATAATCTACTGAGTCAGTTTTTAACTGAGCGTATAGTTTTTGTTCTTGATCTACCGCAAGACGTAAAATTTCTTTAATCTCTTGATAGATACTACTATCTTCTGGATAATAAATTAAACGATGATAAATATCCCAAATCACTTCGTCGATTCTGTATATTCTTTGTCCTAAAGTTTCCATTCTGTCTTCACTTCCTAATGATATCTAATGCTTCTTCTACAGTTTGCTCAAAATGATTTAAATTCACTGAAAGCCAAACAATATCTTTAAACTGATGATTGAAAAAGGTATACTGTCTTTTAGCATAACGTCTAGAATTTTGTTTTATCTTCTCTATGGCTTCTTCTTTTGAACATTCTCCATCGAAATAGGAATATAACTCTTTATAGCCAATTCCTGTTAGTAGGGCTTTACTACGAAGATTTTGATCATAAAAAGATCTTGCTTCTTCGATCACGCCTTCTTCTACCATTTGATCTACTCTTTGATTGATTCGTTGATATAAAACATCCCGATCGAGAGTCAAACCAATGATCTTAAAGTCATATAAAGGTTGATCCCCCTTTTTCTCTTCTACAGTTCCATTTTCATAGCGTTCTAATAAACGTTGAAGTCGTCTTCGATTATGCAAATCTACATCAATATGATCAGTATACTGATGAAGCCTAGTAATAAGTTCTTCAGTAGACAAATTCTCTTTTTCGGTCTTTTCTTCCTTAGGAAAACGGTAATCAAATAAAGCTGCTTTCAAATAAAGTCCTGTCCCGCCAACTAAAATAATATTTTTCCCACGAGAAGAAATTTCTTCTATCTTCTTCCGACAATCCTTTTGATAATCATAAACCGTATATAAATCTTCCGGATTAACGATATCAAACAAATGATGAGGAATACCTTCTTTTTCCTCTTCTTTGATTTTAGCGGTCGCAATGTCTAAATGACGATAAACTTGCATACTATCCGCATTGATAATTTCAGCATTTAACTTTTTCGCAAGCTCAACGCTTAACTTTGTCTTGCCAACCCCTGTTGGTCCCACAATACAGATAATCATAAAAAATCACGATCCCGATGATAAAGAGCATAAAACGTATCTCGATGTTGTCTATGCTTAATTTTCCGTAGTTGAATCTTGTGATCACTTTTATGAATAATAGCCTCAAGTTCTTTCAACTGTTTCATATTCTCTTGAAAAAATAAAGAATCTTCACTATCGCATACCCCTACAATAAAACTTCCACGATGTAGTAATTCATGAATGATACTTTCAGTATCTTCATAAACACCATTACTAATATAACAAGTAGAAGAAGAAAGTATCACTTCCGGATCTAAAGGTTTTCGAATAACCAACTTCCCGTATGAGGAAACAAGGATATTAGAATTAGGTTGTTCCAAATAAGAAGATACACTGTATTCATCGTGAATCACCGTTTCTAAAAGATGATCACTATCCTTAAGTAAATGATATCTGCGAATTCCCTTCGCAAAAGAAATGTTATTTTTAGTTTGTTTTTGTAAAAACATAAGGTATTCATTTAAAATAGAAGGTATTGCGGTTCTAAGATAATAAGAGTATAAACTCGGATCATGTTTCACTTCTCTAACAAAGCGTTTTAATAATTCTTGTTCCATAAAAAATTCTCCCTACATCGATCGTTTAAATAATTTTTCTAAATCATACTTAGAATAAGTAATAATTGTCGGTCTTCCGTGTGGACAAGTAAACGGATTTTCACAATCACGAAGACGTTCTAATAATACTTCCATATCTTTTTGCATGATATGGTCATTCGCTTTAATCGACGCTTTACAAGCAACCGTTGCGGCGATATGATGAAGAAATTTCTCCATTTGAAAGTCTTCTTGAGTAATAATAATATCGATAATTTGTCGAACAGCTTGTTCTGTTTTAGCTTTTGTCAACCAAACGGGTAAAGAACGAATCACAATCGTCTGAAAGCCAAATTCTTCATATCCAAATCCTATCTTGTCTAAAAGAGAAAAATTTTGTTTCAAAATCAAATATTCATTCGTCGGAAACTCCAAAGTAATCGGTACCAACAAATCAGTAACTACTCGTTCGGGATTAGCTAATTCCTGTAAATAATACTCGTAATTAATTCGCTCATTCGCCGCATGCTGATCGATAATAAACATCCCATCTTCATTCTCCGCAATAATATATGTTCCATGAACTAAACCAACTGGATACATCTTTTTAATTCTCTCTTTTGAAGTAACTGAAGAGTTTTCCTCTTGTCGAAGGGAAGAAGAATCTTCGCTTTCCGTTTTATCCAATGAAGAATAAGAAGTTGAAGGTTCTTTCGTTTCGAGATCTAAAGTCATCTTTTCAAATTCTTGAAACTCCTGTTCTTTTTGTTGAACATCAAATTCCTGAATACTTCCTGGTGTATAATTGGTGCTAATTATCGTCTTACCATTCTCTTCTACTTTTGTTTCCAAAGAAGCATCAGGAATTAACGTTAATTTTTCTAATTGCTTAGTAATAATTTCCGTAACTAGTTCTTTTAATGTATCCATCTTTGAAAACTTAATATCCATCTTCGTCGGATGAATATTCACATCGATTAAAGCGGGATCTACTTCGATCTGTAAAACAATAATCGGAAATTTATCGGGTGGGATATAGGTATGATAACTATCGGTAATCATTCGAATTAACTCATGATTTTTAATCACTCTACCGTTTACTAAAGTCGTAATCGCATTTTTATTACTCTTCATCACTTCAGGATAAGAAATATAGCCATGAATTTCATAATCGTTATTTTCTCCTTGAACTTCAATCATTTTTTTCGTTACCGCTAATCCATAAATATCATGAATCACTTTAAGTAGTCGTCCACTACCATCCGTATTGAGCAAAGTTTTCTCATTATTAGTCAAAATAAACTTAATATCGGGAAAACTTAGCGCCATTTTATCTACATACTCACTAATATAAGCAAGTTCTGTATACAAACTCTTTAAATACTTTAAACGAACCGGAGTATTATAAAATAAATCTTCGACAATAATACTAGTTCCTTCTCTTAGATCACAAGAAGAAACACTTAACATCTTTCCCCCATTAATAATGACTTCCGTACCACTCACACCATCAGAAGTTCTTAATGTAACATGAGACACACTCGCAATCGAAGGAAGTGCTTCCCCACGAAAGCCTAAACTATCAATATTAAACAAGTCATCTACCGCTTTTAATTTAGAAGTCGCATGTCTAGAAAAGGCCAACACCGCATCTTCTTTATCCATGCCAATTCCATTATCTGTAACCTTAATCTTTTTAACTCCAGAATCTTCTAAATCAATCTTAATGACTGTACTCTTCGCATCGATCGCATTTTCTACCAATTCCTTAACGACATTCATGCATTTTTCGACAACTTCTCCTGCCGCAATCTTGTTCGCTAGAACCTCATCCATTACCCTTATTTTACTCATTACTTACTTCCTCTCATCAATCTTTACTTTCAACATCGGTTTTTCTTTATGATAAATCATATTATGAAGCATCACGCTTTCCGCAAATTTCTGTTGAATAAATTCTTCATTATTTTCTGTTCCTTTAGCTAGTTCCTCAGGATGATATTGATAATAGTGATAAGCTGCATGAAACCCTAATTGATAGAAATTATCAAAAGAAAGTTCCGTATCAGAGATTTGAAGACGAACCCCACTTTTCTCTGATAATCGTACAGCTTTTCCTTCTAAAAAGCCTAACTTATAATGTAAATAATCGATAGTAGGTTGATTTTCAAAAACGACAGAAGAATTACGCTTACCTTCTAGTTCACGAAGTTTAACATAACACGAAAGTAACTCATTATCCGTAATAAAACTAGTACGAAGTAAAAATTGATGAGTAAAGTCAGGTGCTTGTTGATTCAAATACGGATAAAGTGGTTCCAAATGAGTAAGATAACATCCTTCCTTCTTAGAAAGCTTCTTATCCTCATATAAGCCCAAGACTTGACCAAACGAAGAAAAATGAGGAAATAAAGAATAGGAATAAAAGGACATATTTTGATGTCTTTCTTCTCTAGAACGGAAAAACGCACCAACTAAATCCTCTTCTACTCCGACAATCACTTTATGAGGAAATAAAGAAAGTTTACCTTTTTTAGAGACTAAAACATCTCCTACATATAGATCACTTAAATTATATACTGCTGACATATAAATTCCCCCTACTAACAGTTCCTTCTAATAGTTCTTTATCATATCATAATTCCTTTAAATATTCAAAGAATTTTACCGCAACATCATGATTTAATACCGTTTCTAATTCTTCTAATGATGCTTCTTTCATTTTCTTTAACGAACCAAACTTTTTCAAAAGGGCATGTTTTCGTACTTCGCCAATACCAGGCGCCATATCTAAAAGAGAAGCAAGAGCGCCCTTACTCTTAATATTTCGGTGATAACTAATCGCATAACGGTGAACCTCATCTTGAATTCGGTTAAGGAACAAAAATAAATGACTATCTTTAGGTAACGGAATTTCTTTTAAATCTTGATTCACTAATACACTCGTCTTATGTTGATCATTTTTCTTTAATCCCGCAATCGGAATGTTTAAATGAAGTTCATCAATAACCTCTTTAGCTGCTGTAATCTGTAATTCACCACCATCGACTAAAATCAAATCAGGAGCGACAAATTCTTCCATTAATACTCGAAAATATCGTCGATAAATTACTTCTTTCATCGCAGATAAATCATCTTTTACTTCCGTTGAAATTTTAAATTTACGATATTCGTTTTTATTCGGTAAGAAATGATCAAAAACAACCATTCCTCCAACATAGAAAGTACCAAATAAATGTGAGTTATCAAATGCTTCTATTCGCTCTAATTTAGGAAGAGAAAGTAATTCTCTTAACTCTTCTTCTGCCTGTAAACGGTTTGTCTCTTCTCGCTCGATATTTTCATATTTTTCCGTCAAAGAAACTGTCGCATTTTCACAAGCTAAATTCAAAAGATTTTTTAATGCTCCCCGTTTAGGAACCGAAACTTTTCGTTCTAAATATTCACTAAGTAACTCACTATTCACACAATCAGGAACCAAAATCTCCTTAGGTAAAAGATGATTCTTTTCATAGAATTGAATAATATAATGAGTCAAATCTTCTTCTAATTGATCAACACTATTAAAAATATCGTTTTGTCTTCCAAACAACAATCCTTCACGAATAAAAAATACCGTTACAGAAAGATAATTCTTATCTTGATAAAAACCAAATAAATCAAAATTATAATTCTTATTTAAATCAATTTTTTGTTTCGTTAACGTAATATCAATATCATTTAACATATTCTTTAACTCTAAAGCTTTCTCAAAATTCAAAGCTTCACTTGCCCGTTCCATATCTTCTTTTAACCGTTTAATGATAATTTCGTTATTCCCTTTTAAAAAAGAAATAATCTCTGCCATCATCTCTTTTTGTTTCTGTTCATCTACTTCTTTTTGACAGTAACCTAAACATTCTCCAATATGATAATAAAGACATACTTCTTTCTTTAAATTCTCACACTTTCTAAGTGGATAAATACGATTCAACATATTTACTGTTTTACGTGCCGCTCCTACATTAGGAAAAGGACCAAACAAACGACTTTTATGACGTTTACGATTGACATTACGAACAATTCTTAAACGAGGATATTTTTCATCAGTAAGTTCGATATAAGGGTAACTCTTATCATCTTTAAGTAAAATATTATATTTAGGATTATACTTCTTAATCAACGTGATTTCCAAGATTAAAGATTCTAATTCCGTTGAAGTAACAATGTATTCAAAATCAACGATATCGGCAACCAACATCGCTGTCTTTCCTGTCACTAATCCTGTAAAATAACTTTTTAACCGGTTTTTTAAATTTTTTGCTTTCCCTACATAGATAATTATCCCGTCCTTATTTTTCATCTGATAACTACCTGGTAATTCTGGTACTAGTTTCAATTTCTCCCGGATATGTTGTTTTATCTCTTCACTCATGTTACGGTCTCCTCATTTCTAATTCCACTTAGATTATAACATATTTTAGTTCAATTCATAAACTAAACCTCATATTATTTAAAAGGGATAAATATGATTAAAAAAAGTATTTTCATTCTTTGTATCATCACTACTTGCCTCATCACCACTAAACTAGTTACACAATATTTTTCTCATGAAGAAAAAGAGAAAGAAATTATTACTATCGTCGAAGATAAACCAGATGCGGTAATCAGTATCCATTACCCGAAAACCAATATCAAAGAACTAGATAGAGAAATTGAAAGTGATATTGTGAAACAGTACATGACTTTTTCTAAAGAGTATGGAAACAGTGATTATTTGATGGATAGAGATGAATTAAATATCGATTACCAATATTATAAAACCAAAAATAACTATATTAGTGTAGCGCTTACTGTCTATGTCGATAGTTATAAGCTTCAATATCCGACTTGGTCGGTAATCACCTACAATTTTGATGGGAATAAAAAAGAAAAGTTACAGTTATCTGATTTCTTTTCGGATGAAGAATTGACGAAATTAAGTCAAAAAATCAAGAACATGATGTTAGAAAAATATCGGGATTGTATTATTGTCGAAAATTTAGAACAATTATTGACTCATGGATTTTCTAATTACTCCTATTTTTCCTTCGATCAAGAGAATTTCTATTTCTATTTTCCGGAAGAAAAATTAGCGAGTGATTATCATGAAATGATTACCATTTCTATTCCTCAAGCTGAACTATCTTCAACTATACCTTTAATCTTTTCCCAACCGGAAGAAGAGACAATTTCTATCAGTAAACAACAGCAATCAGCAATCGATCCAACAAAACCAGTTGTGGCACTGACCTTTGATGATGGCCCCAGTCGTTATACAGAAGAAATTCTAGAAATATTAAAGAAAAATGAAGTATGTGCTACTTTCTTTGTATTAGGAAACAAAGTAGAAGATTACCAAGAAGTATTAAAGAAAAGTATAAGTTATCAAAATGAACTTGGTAATCATTCCTATAATCATAAATGGTTAAGTCGTCTACCTGTTAACAGTTTAAAAGATCAAATCGAAAAAACACAACAAATCTTACAAGAAACGCTTTCTTATCAACCAAAGTATCTTCGTCCAACTTATGGTTCCGTTAATGATAGAATCCGTAAGAATACTGATTTAAAAATCATTCTTTGGACAGTAGATACTAAAGATTGGAAAATAAAAAATGTCGATCGCATCATCGAAAAAGCAACGACCAACATCGAAGATGGCGATATCATCTTAATGCATGATATCTTTGAACGTAGTAGCAAAGCCTTAGAAAAAATTATTCCCATTTTAAAAGAACAAAGCTTTCAATTTGTGACAATAAGTGAGTTAGAAGAAGTAAAAAAAATAAGAGGATATATCGATACAGACAATTAAAAAGATCTATTTACCTTATCAATCAGTAAATAAATCTTTTTAAAGTTAAGCAATAATGACTGTACCTGCATTCCCTACTTCAGATAACCGTTCTTGAATCCAAAGTTGATCTGTCGCATCTTTAACAATAATTTGAATTACTGGAGAAACAGAGTCAAACATATAATCATGAACTTCTACATTAGTAAATGAAGCATTTTTTAAATTCAAATAAGATAAATTAGTACAATTTTGAAATATAGCTCATACCGATGAAAGCTATTATCGATTACTATACAAATACTTATTCATGAAAAGAAAAAACACTAATCGATTAGACTAGTATTTTTTTACTTTTATTTTAGCCAAGAAGCAATTTTATCTTTTGGCGTAAATCCAACGTTCTTATTTTTTTCTTCTCCGTTTTCAAACAAAATAAGTGTCGGAATACTCATTACTCCATAATCCATAGCTAAATCTTCGTGTTGATCAACATCTACTTTGATAATTTTTAAATCAGGATGATCTTTAGCAAGTTCTTCAATAACAGGATGCATCATCTTACAAGGTCCGCACCAAGTAGCATAAAAATCTACCAAAGTTTTCCCACTTTTTATTTCATCTAGAAACTTTTGATCAGTTAATTCTATAATCATATTTTTATCTCCTATCTATATTTATTTAATACACTATCGATACCGGTAATATTAACTTTATCAGCATCAATTAATTTTACCACATAATCTACAGAAATAATATCATGTTTCAACATAACATCAATAGTTTCCCTATTTAATGTATTAGGATCACTATCTGAATACTCTTTACCAAGTGAATAAACATCATTAAATGTCTCTACTAAGTCACTCGCAAATCCAGATAAAACAGGGGTTGATTCCAAAATCTTTGGTGTTAACTTACTAGATTCAAATTCTTTAATATTAAAAGCTGGCTGTTTTAAAAAGAATAAAACAATAAAAGTAAAAATAAATCCTTCAATTAATCCAACCAATAACCCTAATATCTTCGAAGGAATACCTAAGATAATCGTATACTTCAAGATTTTCTCAATCACACCAGTAATACTGATCAATACTTTTAATACAATTTCTAATAAAGCAAATATGATTAAGAAGGAAATCAATTGATATAGAATAATATTTAATGCTGTAACGCCTTTGAAGACACCAAAGAAATCAAAGAATGGTAAATGTAAACTTAAGAATTCTGCTAAAGGATCCTTGAGTTGAAAAGCGAGAATCAAAACAATAATTAATCCCACTGTCGATACAGTTTGTTTGATTACTCCCCTTTTAAAACCAATAACTCCCATTAAAGCAATAAATAATATAATTAGAGCATCTATTATATTCACGTCTATCTTCCTTTCTAACTTATAGTATTATTATATCGTTATTTTTCCTATTTTACAACTAATCTTTTATTAAAAAACTCGGGCTAAAATTAAAAACAAAACAAAAAACAACATATATAACATAACATGCATCAATACCTGCATAAAAGAACGAGGTTTCTGTTTTAACAATTTTTTCATATACTCTTCTGGATATTTTTTCTTCATATAAGAAATCTTTTTACGATCTAAGCTTAAACAAATCATATTCGCAATCGCTGCATAAATTGTTCGAATGATTATGATCGTCGCAACACTAAGCAAAAAAGTAGATGACAGAAGCATTAACAAATAATAAAGAGCTAATCCAATAAAACCACTAACTAAGCCAACGAATAAATGACGATTCCACGAAAAATAAAAGCATCCCAAAAAGAAAGGCTTAAATAACTTAGTATTCCATAACATTTCTTCATAATGATCCTGATAAGCTTTTAAATCAGAATCTTTATCAACCGGATTATATTCACCGATAACTCTACCATTTTTCATGTATCCACAACGAATACAATAGTCACGATCAGCCATATTCGCATGACAATGTGGACATTTCATATAAACACTTCCTACTTAACTACTATACTATTTAATTTCATTCTACCATACATTAAAGTAAGAATAAACTAGTTTCTCAGATTTTCTTTGACAAAGTAAGGAAAAAAATGATAAAATATAGAACATTTAAAGGGGTTATGAAAATGAACAAAAATAAGAAAAGACAAAAAAATATCGGAAATAAAATATATGAAATAGTAAGAAATCATCTACTAAAAAAAGAAAGCTTATTTTCTCAAAATGCCTTATATCAAAATCCATCTCGGATAAATAAATCTAATATTCATAAACAAGAATCAACAATACCTAAGGAAGACAGTATCATTCAAATAGATAAAACTATAATACCTGAAGAACAAGAAACAGAAAATAATAAAATGAGGAAAACAGAAGATAACTGGCGAAGACTAAAAAAAGAAACTAACTTAGAACAATTAAAACGTTACCAAGAATTTTTAATCTATCTCCAAAAGAAAAAAGAAATGGAATTAAACCCCACTTCTTTCCAAACAGAAAATTCAAATCAATCGTCATCAAGTAAACAATTAAAGCGTTAAAAATAATGAACTAAGCGTAGAAATCTGAATAAAGATATGATAAGATGAAAACAGAATAAGAAAAGGGATGATAAGATGAATATTGTAATTAAAGTCAGTGATGAAACCAAAGAAAAAATGATTAAGTACTATGCTTCTAAAAAAAGAAACAAAGAAATTCCTTATGTCGTTTTTCAAGCAGATGATGAAGATACAGTAATCACAATGTACACATCAGGAAAAGTCATGTTCCAAGGAGTAAGTGCAGATGTAGATGCCACAATGTGGAAAGAAATCGATGGGCAAACAGAAACTAAAGAAGAAAAAGTACAAGATAATACATACCATGACTGTTCTTCGATCGGATCAGATGAAGTAGGAACTGGCGATTACTTTGGACCGATTGTCGTCACCGCTAGTTTCGTTAAAAAAGAAGATGTCAGTTTTCTAGATAATTTAGGAGTCAAAGATTCTAAAAAAATGACCGATGACATTATCTTGAAAATCGCACCGCAAATTGCGAAAAGAATTCAATATAAAAGTATTATTTTAACTAACGAAGAATATAACAAACATCATCAAAGAGAAACAAATATGAATAAAATCAAAGCCATTATGCATAATAAAGTCCTATATCAACTCGTACAAGAAGTTAAAGAACCATATGATTATATTATCGTCGATGAATTTGCACGAGAAAACCGTTATTATGAATATATTCAAGAAGCTCAAAATATTCAACGAGGAATTACATTCATGACCAAAGCAGAAGATAAAAACTTGGCGGTTGCTTGTTCCTCTATTATCAGTCGTTACTTATTTTTAAAAGAATTCGATCGGATGTCTGATCAACTTCATATTCCTCTTCCTAAAGGAGCTGGACCTAACGTAGATAAAATTGGGGAAGAAATTGTCGATACCTACGGTCGGGATAAACTAAGAGAAGTCGCCAAATTAAATTTTAAAAACACAGAACGAATTTTAAAAACCGTTATATTTTAAAGGGAACTATGACTAGTTCCCTTTTAATTTATTTTAACAAATTTATCTTTCCCTACTCCACAACGTGGACATTTCCAGTCCTCTGGTAAATCTTCAAATTTTACGGGTTCCTTTTCGTCGTCATAAATGTAACCACAAATAGTACACCGATATTTATTTCCATTAGAATTTACTTTTTCTTCTTGATAAGTAGGCGCTTTAGAAGATGCTTTTCCTTTTAATACTTCGTGATAATAGCGATAAGTCATCGGCTTTTCCTCAGTCAATTTTTCTGCCTTACCAACCCGTAAAATAAAAATATCATGGGTATCACAAGATACAACATTAACCACTTCACCAATTAAGTAACCACAAGCTCCTTGAGTAACTACAGGAAGTCCTTCTACTTCTCGAATACTAACTTCTTGAAATTTGTCAGTATCACGAGAAGAAAAATAACCAAATTTTGCGATCAAATCACTCGTCGTCTGTTCTGACAAAATGGATACCGCACACTTCTTACTTGTCTTAAGTGCTTGATTAGTGGCATTTTCTTTATTTAATGTAATCGCAACTAACACATTCGTTGCCGTTACTTGGGTTAACGTATTAATAACGCAACCATAACGTTTATCTTCATCCTTTGTCGTAACGATATACATGCCATACGAAATCATCTCTAAAGCTTTATTATCCATATTATTCGACCTCTACTTTCCATAAACCGTGTAGATTACAATAGGAATAAATCAAGGCTCCTTTTTCATAAGGAACTACAAATTTTGCTTCTTCCCCTGGAGTAAGTAAACGTTCATGATTTTCTTTTTCACCCTTAACTAAAATCCACTCAATATAATGAGCTTCTTCCATCACATGAGGTACGGTAATCTCTATATTTTCTCCTACTTTTTGATAAACAGGCATATGTTTTTCAAAACTAGCTTCAACTGAATTAGGAATCACTTCCTGCATAGCTTCTCCACAACACATAAGATGATTAACATCCGTTAATACTTTCACTGTACAACCACAATGTTTACACGTATATAATTTTAATTCTTTCATTATTTCTTCTCCTCGTATAATATATTTTGTAAGTTGTTTTTGACTTACAATTTAACATCTTT
>ERZ1643251.1640-NODE-1640-length-25008-cov-8.141626_pt1 | contig 25008 bp, 31 predicted proteins | sample MGYA00579261_ERZ1643251 | MGnify/ENA primary metagenome ERZ1643251 (study PRJEB29033, sample SAMEA4952267) | chicken gut metagenome | biome: Broiler Chicken; feature: Gastrointestinal Tract; material: Caecum | place: Ireland | collected 2018 | study: Broiler... | reverse complement strand
TTTATCTTTTAAAATTTTATCATAATAAGATAAATCTCTATCTAATTTAAATCCAACCTCTACTATCATAATTTTCTCCAATCATTCCTGTAACCTTTTCCCTACTTAGATTTTTGTGATATTTCCCTATTAAAATAACTGGCAAAATCTTTATAATATACTTTTACAACATCAACTGGGCGTAATTCATCGATTTCATCGTATCATCCGTTTTATCAAAAACATACCCATATAAATCGTCTGGTATATATTTATTTTTATCATATCAAATCTTCTCTTTTATCGATGTTTATTTTTACTATAATTTAAAAATTCATTCAAAGATAGTTCTTTTAATTTATAACTTCCACTTCGATAGGCATCTATAATCTCTTTATTTTCTTCATAATATTTTTTAACTTTATCTTGTATTCGCTTCGTTGCAGCATCAAAAGGTGGACTATCTGGATATTTTACTCCGTAATATGTAATTTGTTCTGGTGAAATCGTAGACATCATATAATGGATAATATCAAACCTAGAATAAGTTATATTGCCATTCGTAATATCCTCCAATAATAAGACATTGATAATATTGGAAGTTATCGGTTGGCTCGTACAACCATTTTCAAAATTTCTTTCATTTTTAATTCCATTCATATCAAAGGATAGATAAACACCGTCCCCTAAATAATCTTCTAAATCTTTAGACAACAATATCTTTCCTTTTAAGTCGTCATCCAATGTAATTTCTTTTTCTTTCGCTTTTCTGTAAACAATGCTAAAGTCTACATATAAAGCAATCGCTCCCTCGTATCCTTCCGAAAAAAATACTTTTACTTGATCATCTTGAATCAATCTACTATTGTCTCCACTGCGAGGCAATAATCCAAATTGATTAATAGAGTCCAAGTAATCTAGTTTCGTCATATGATAACATTTCATGTATCATCAACTCCTGTACTAAAACAACCTCTTAACTTTCAAATAATCTTCTATTATTATAACATATCTTTTTATCATAAACATCAATCACCTACATTCTACAAAACAACTTGCATTTTTATTTACTTCTATCTATCCTTTTCTTAAATTATCCGATATAATAAACTTAGAAAGTGGTGAATCTAAAATGTACAAACAAACTAGAAATATTTTTATTATTTTCTTTCTCATCTTTTTTTTTATATTTTTCATCTCTACTTTCTTCTCATACTACGATTCAGAAGAAAGTACAGGTCCAAATGACTACGCACGGATTACAGACGTAGATTACAAAGCAGTCCTTGTAGATGAACCAGGTGAAGGAGGAAAAGTTGTCATTACAGAAAGATTGACTTACGATGTTCACGCAGCCTCTAAGAATAATCTATTCTGGGAATTATGGAGAGATCTTCCAGAAGATTACGTCGACGGACTAAAAGTGGACTATCAAGTAAATTATGTAAAACAAATCAATGATGACGGTACAGAGACAACCTATACCGAAAGTCCAAAACTATATTGGAATGATAGTGACTACACAAGCATTATATATGGACCGGGAAAATGGTATCATAGTAAAGGCCCATACGATGAAGGACTCGCTAGATATGAATGCGTATTCTTCTACGTAGATGGCTTGTATCGTGGAGATGTGACATTTGAAATTCAATATGAAATGAATAATGCAGCTTTAAGATATAGCGATGTTTCAGAGTTATACCTATCTATGTACTCTGAAGATTCTATCAAACATCTAGAATCTTTTAAAGGTCAGATTTTAATTCCAAATAAAGATATGCCAAAAAAAGGAAACTATCTTGCACACACGTATGGAACAAATTCTCATACTTTTGATTATAAAGAATCAGATACTTTAAATCCTGGATATCACACATTCTCTTTCGATTTAGATAAAGATGATTTAAAATTCAAAAGCTACAATAAATACCTAGAATTTTCATTGCTTGCATACAATGAAGACAAACATAGTTTTACAAATTTTGCACCGGACAATTACTATTCCGACGATGTCTATCTCGAAGAAGCAATGGATGCGATTGAAGAATATGATAATTTACAAGTAGAAGCGAAACACAATAAGAAAAATTTATTGATTCTTTCTATCCTCTTTTCTGTCCTATTCTTGACTTTCGTTATCACAAGAGATAAAAAGATTAGAAAAAAGCATAAATTCTATCAACCGTCTACAAAAATAAAATATTTCAGAGATATCCCAAGTAATCTAGATCCTTACTTTGCTGCGTCTCTCGTATTCTCAAAACATAAGCATAAAGCAGATATCGGAGACAGTTACTCTGCTCTACTTTTAAATCTAGTTAGAAAAGGATACATCGAATTACAAAAAATCTCTGAAACAAAAGATTGGGACTTTGATAACATCTTATTAAAAGTATTATACTTGCCACCTACTACGAATCCATTCACACAAATGCCTAGCATACCTGCTTCTAATATCATTTCAAATACGATCAATACCGAAAGTACAATAGCAGGAACTCAACCGATCGAGCGATACAATATCAATGGTAAAAAATTAGAAGACCTCTCTCTCAATGAGGAAGCATATTTTAACTTCGTCGTAAAATACGCACATGGAAATTCTATTACGATGAAAGAATTCCAAAAGAAAGTTTATTCCGATTATGATAATACAAATGCTTTCGTTGACAAAGTTGAAAACTCTATCGTACATCTCGGTGTTACGCGAGGATACTTCCAAAAAGCAGATTATTGTGGTCTTAAAAATCGAACAAATTCTTTAGCAAAATCTTATATTATATTGGCAATTCTCATTATGCTGATAGGAAATCTAACATGTTCATTCACACGTCTTGATCTCGCATATGGTTCCTTCTTTATCATTGGTATCACACTTATCATAAGCGCCATCATTTTAAAGAAATGCGCAAATCATTACATCTTATTAACACAATTTGGAGAAGACGAATACGAGAAATGGAGAGCACTCTATCGTTTCTTAAATAGTGCTACTTTAATGGACGAAAAAACTGTAATCGAACTACCTTTATGGGAAGAATACCTCGTATATGCAACAGCATTCGGTATTTCCGATAAAGTGATCAAAGCATTAGAAATCCGTTGTCCAGATGTTGCAAACAGTCCACTTCTCAGCAATGGATACTATCGTTCAAGTGGATTCCGCTATACGACTCGTTCTTTCAGTCGAGCAACACGTAGAGCAACTTACATCTCTAGAAGCGCTAGATATGGCGGAGGTTCTTACTACGGTGGTGGAGGCCGCGGAGGCGGTGGAGGTGGCGGTGGCCACTAAAAAAGAATAATTCCAGTTTTGGATTATTCTTTTTCTTTTGCGAAAAAATCTTTCGCTTGTATATCTGAAAAATCAATTTCTAGTTTGTCTGCAAGCAATTTCTTGTCGAATGTTTTATAAATTGTCTTTGATATATATTTCTCAGCGATCTTTAAAATATAGTGATAATCTAAAATATCATCCGGAAAGTAAATTCCACCTTGATGCTGATGTTTCAACATCCAACAAAGTGCAGCAAGTGCTGACATCGCAACTGGTGTAATCGTTGGTGTCTGCCAATAAGAATCTTTTTTATGGCGATACAAATAAGATAATTCAATTCGATTTCCTACCCATACAGGATCGAAATTTTCACCTATTAGTAAAACACCTACATACTCAGTACCTTCTTCTATTTTTTCTTGATAAACAATTTCTGAATCATTTGGATAAATATGCCCTCTTACAATACTATTCCCTATTTCATTTTCAACATCTTGAGGTTTCTTCGGATCTGGATTAGGATAATCATTCACCTTTGACTTCTCTAAATATTCTTTTGCTAGATCACAAGGAGAATAGACAAACATCACAGAAGGACGATATACTGTTTTACCATCTTCTACAATAGAAAGATGATCTGCTATCGTAATTGTCTCTTCGTGTGGTACTAAATATCCTTCAAAAGTACCGTTTGGATAATACGTACGACATTTCATATCACAAGCAAGTTTTGTATATTCTAAAAAACCTCTTTCTAAATCTAACATTCGATATTGGTCTTTTTCTTTTAACCGTTCATGGGTTCCAATATTCTGAGTTGCTTCGCTTAGTAATTCAAAGAAGAAAGAATCACAACACCAAGTACTGACTAACTTGTTTTCATTATATTCTTCTTTTACCTTTTGTAAATCGATATCGTTTACATGTATCATGCGAATTTTTAAAATTCTTGCGATTTCATTCAACTTATTCTCTTTCAATAACTGTTTCAAATGTTTGTCTTTTTTATACTGCGTATGAACGATATATTCGATTCCTGCTTGTACAAAATGCGAAACCAAGCCAGGGTTATTCCCATGTTGTAATACGATAGGATACTGGTTGTATCGCGGATCGTTCTCATATTTTTTTCTAAGCTCTTTCTTTAAAAGATTCTCGTTAAAAATACTATACCAATTTTCAGGCCAATCCGCTTCTCCCGTATTCAGATACATAATATTATTTTCGCTACACCATTGACACAGATCTCTCGTCCCAACAGTATCAGCAAAATCAATCAGAATATCTCCCTGACTTAAAAATGTACTAAAAACTTCTTTAAAATTATCCTTGTTAATATCACAAACAAAAAAGTTGGTGGAAATTCCACCTAGATTCATATAAGGTTCAAATTCAAATTGATTTCTCGTAATCACGATATAGTTATTTTCATCAAATTGAATTTCATGGGATACCTTTTCAAAAAAACTTTTTCCTACCGCACCAAAACCAAATTGTACAATTTTCCCACTATATTTTATCATTGCATCACTTCCCCGATCACAACTCTTTTTCTTTGATTTTCTTTATTTTAATTTCTCTTGCTTCTTCATATCCATTTGTAAATAAAATTTTGATATTCTTTTTTTGATATGGATATAGCACTTTCTTCAAATCTCTCGATAATTGATTTCCTCTCACCACGATCTTCGTAATACCATTTTGTAAAAAATAATCTGGTGAAGGAATATCTTGTGGATAAATATCCCAGCTATTATCAAAGATAGATGGATCTATTTTATATCGATTCAAACGATTTCGATCTAAAAGAAATACAGGTGGTGCATCTTCTTCTAATACTATCTTTTCTAACTCTAAAGCACCCCATACTAATAATGGCTCTATCATAGCATTATTCGTAGTAGAAGAAACACCTATAGATGGATTAGTCCCATTAAATATCGGAATTGGACGGTATCCAAGATGAGCAAGCGCGATTCCTTCTTTGATGCTATCTACTCCTTCGATATCTATGATAATTGCAGTATCTTTGCTTAAATTATTTATATAAAATATCTTTGGAATGCTATCATCGATAATTTCGTAAACTTGATACGGGTTATCGATTCCAATAAATGGAACAGGTCTCACCCAATCTACCCATCTCTTTCCAGTAGGTGCCCACTTTTTATAGACTTCTTTTCCTGTCATCTTTTTTATTCCTTTCAATCAAAACTGGTATATCGGCAGCATCGGAATCAATTCTATTTTTCTCACTGATTCTAGCGTAAAATCCGGCATGGTTTCCATCTACACTATATGAGCCTAAACAGACGTGAAAAAGTTTTCCGTCTGGACTCTTCAAAGGCCTACTTAGAAATTTTTTCTGTGCAAGATATCGTTTTGGATGTCTACGAACATCTTTTAAAATTGTTTGATATTCACCTTCACTACAAGCTTCTGGAATAGAAATTTTTTCTCCTACTCTACCCCAAGCAGGCTTATATATATATCCATCTTTTCTTTTTACATTTTTCACTTCGATCGTATCTGGAAGTAATTTTCTCCATGTTTCTAATGAAATTCCGTGTTGTTCTAATAGACCCCATATAAGTGGAAATCGTTTTGTTTGAGCGAATATTGCAATCGGATGATTACAAGAAGGCGTAGTCGTATCAAAATAACCTGCCCATGTTTTTGGTTTGATTTCTTTCAACCACTCTAAAGGAGTAAAACGTACGATGCAATCGATCTTACCTTGATTTCCATCTAAAATACTCATAGCTTCTCTATTTTCGAATCGCACGTGATCTGCTGCACCATAAAGCGAATGAAAGCCAAGTGATTCCATTTTATCTCCAATATACTGCATCACCTGACGATCATCACTATAAGACGTACAATGTACAAACATGATCGTGCCATTACGTTTTATTTTTTTCGCAATCGTTTTTGCTAAAATGTCTCCAAAGTCGATACTATCATAACTTTTCCGAGATTTAGATAGATATCGAATTGCTAATTTAGGTAATAACGAAGCTTCTGCAAAGCCTCCTGGAACATCACTATTCACTTCGCTAATAACCCATTTTTCATCAACCGTAGGATGAAAATCATAACGCATTAATCGAATATGTCTCTTTGGATCGTACTCTTTCATTCGCTTCAATTCACACGAAATCTTCTTAGGAATTTCTAATCGTTTTGCAAAATCTAAATGTCGATTTAAAAACTCCTCTGCACATCTCGTCTCCGAATCCAACATCTCAGTCAACTCTGCTAGTTCTTTAGCTTCTTTCTCCGTTATGACAAGAGCATATTTTGCAAGTGTATTATGATCTAAAAATTGAGGATCCCATTTATAACAATCAAAAATCGCATCCACTCGATACTCTTCATAATTTGGTATAGATACTAATTTCATAAACGCTCTCTTTTCTAAATAAAAATAATACTACCATCCTCTTTTTCGGTACATTTCTCTTTGGGCTGCTAAATCATTGGCTGCTTGTAATATATTAGAATTGTTACTTAACCTCGCCTGCTCTTCTAGTTTTTGTTCAAATTTTTCATTGACAAGTGCCTCCAACTTTTGTTTCACTGCACTGTCATATTCATAGTCATCCTCATAATCAATCGGTAAAAGGTCATTTTCCCGATGATATTTCCAAGCGTCATTCATACAGGTTTCTTGTAAACGAATGCGAATTTCATTCGCTCCAATCTGCCAAAACTTATTTGCACCAGATGTGATACGTTCGATAGAATCATCGACAATCCATTCCACCATAGCGTCAAATTGCTGATATTCTTCATCCGTTAAATTTAAATCTCCTACTATGATACCATGTCGCGCAAAACATTCTAATTCTCCCTGTTCACAACCTCTTAAAATCCATCTTCTATGTTGTTCAAAATTAGGCAGAACTTTTTCCACCGCTTGAAACATTCTCCCTTTCATAGTCCATGCCATTTCTTTTGACTTGTCCTTTTCTTCCTGTGTTGCCTGACGATGATACGATGAAATCACAGTCATATTACTAATCCCAAAAAGATTTCTACATAACCCATATACATCGGTAATAGAATTCGAATCTAATGGCCTTGCATCCGGAAACAATAAATCAATAAATGTAAATCCACCTTTTTCTCTATCTTCATCATAATAAATATTTTTATCTTTTAATTCAAGTCCCATGTGAAACAGTTCACATATATCTCTTACACATTGTTCGTAATGTGAATCTGGTGCTTGTAATAATCTTGATTGTCTTTCTAATTGTACTTTAGTTTCATTGTTCCTGCTACTATAATTAGCAAAACTAACACCAGGAGCTCTTTCCTGTAATACCCAACAGATATTATTCTCTCCTTTTTCTACACGTTTGATCGCCAAATGAGCAGGCGTTCTTACACCTTTATTTCTCTTCTTATTTGCTTCTTCTGCTATCATTTCCTCTTTTTCTCGTGCGACTCCATATTTGGTTAACATCTCATACTTGACTAATACAACATCGTCAAAATGATATGCTGCACTACCTCCATCGCTCGTGTTTGGCATTCCTTTTGCCTTCTCAATATACTCATTTATATCATAATTCATAATGACACCTCATTTCCACATTTTTTATTCGATAGAATCTACATATGACTAGCAATAAAATCTACGACATCATCTTCATTTACCTTTATAAGATCCATATCTTCCTCTGAAACATCGGTAAAGTACTTATCTATTTTCTTATATTTAGAAATAGAATTTAATGGATATCCAGGATTCATTTTAAGAGATTTTGTATCTACCATATAAAAATTATCCTTATCCCAAGTATATGTACTCTCTTCACCTTTTTCATTGATCAATGCAAGTCCATAAATCCATTTGCAATTCACTTTTCCATCGATCCCATATTCTTTTACCAATTGAGTATAATAATCTAACATTTCCTCGTCACTTAAATTTTTTCCATTTACTCTTCTTACATATAATCCTGGTTGTTTATCGCTAGGAACACCTTCCATATATAAAGTATCATCCATTCCTATCACAGGCATATGTTCCTTTTCATAACAAGCTCTCGCTTTAATTAGTGCATTCTCTATCGCATCTGTACCATCTTCTTTAATATCTAAATGAATTCCTAGATCTTTTAAAGACAATACCTCTATTCCTTTTTCTAACAACCCTTTTGAAAATCTTGTCGCTTTACTTTGATTTCCTGTAGCAAATAATAACTTCTTCATAACATTCTCCTTACTCTTTATCTTTTAAAGTACGAATAATATAAGAAATATCATCGATCGCTTTATCGATATGAAACCTTCCATTACCAACTGGATAAAATACGGAATAACAATCGTATTCTTTTCCATTGATACACTTCTGAAATAATTTACATCGACACTGAGAAACCGATATCTTCTCACCTAGAACAATCGAACTTACTTGATTTCCAAATAAAATAACTACTTTAGGTTGAATCAATTCGATCTCAGTTTCTAATAGGTTTAAATATTTCTTATATACACAATCAGGCAATGGCCTCGCATCTAATTGGGTACACTTTCCAAGATTTGTAATAAAGTATCGATGCTTTTTTACATTCTCGTATACTTCAGAAGCGAATTTCTCTGTCCATTCGCTTCCTTTAATAGCTCTAATCTTAGTATAGATATCTTGATCCAATAAACCGATTCGATAAAATAAATCCCATATATTTTTCGTTCCTATCCACGGTGATTTTAATCCCTTCCAGTCCTTAGAGGAAGCGATATTTCTTCCCGTCGGATTCATAAAGACAAAGCAAATATCAGGATGATCAGTACAACCACCATAGTAAATAGAATCTAATTCTTTCGCCCCATATTTCTGTTGTAACTTATCATATTCTTTATGTAATTCTTCTAGTTTCAATGATAAACCTCCATCTCACATTAATTAAAATAAATGTAATGAAAGCCAAGTTTTTTATAAATATCCGAAGCTCTCGGCAAAGAAAGAAGTCTTGCAAATAATAGATTATAAAGCTCATCGAATAAGAAAATAGAGCATAAAACACAACTAAAAATAATTAATTTCTTCTTATCTACTCTTTTTGCAATCCAAAAACAAATTGGAACAATCAAATAGATCAATAATAAACTAAAGATTCCAAAAGAAAGAACACTACGTAAACATACGAATCCATTGATATTACCAAAATTTAAAATTTCAGAGCTATAATCCCAACATCTTAGTCCATTTCCAAATTCGTATAATAACCATCCACCAATATACTCTATAATTCCTGTTACAATCATACTAACAAGAAAGACATATAGCGGATGTTTTCTTTTTTTATAAGTGAGAAAATAGACAGCTATGGCTCCAATCGCATAGATGTTAATCCATGGTAAGAAATTACCACCTCGCCAATAAAATTCTGTCATTCCACTATTAAAATAATAAAAGACAAACTCGTATAAAAAGCCGAACATTCCCGTTATTACGACAATCAAGGCAAGAATTCCAAGCATTGTCACTTTATCGAATGAATGATCTTCATCAATGTACTTTTTATATTTTTCCAACATACAACCTACTTCCATTCTATACTTTTGTTTCTCTCTCTAATTTCTTTACTTTATGTGTCTCTCGATTTAACTTCTTCTGTTCTTTTTCCAACTTTAGTTTTTGTTGATCTAGTTGCTGTTCCATCTCTAATACCTGGCTCATCATATCTTTATACTCTATCGTATTCCTTAAAGCTTGAAATTCCTCTACTAATTCGTGCTTTATTTGCGATAATTGACTCTTAGAATCTTCTAATAGCTCGCTTGCATAATAGATACAATCGTTTTGTTCTTTAATCATATATTTGATTTTCGACATGTCGTAATAATCGATATGACGTTCTGGCTTGATCGCCTTTTTAAGTCCGCGAATTCCATTATTGATAAAGAAAGCTCCTGTCAAAAGACCGACAGCTTTATTTTTAAAAAATGAAAAAGAAAAGACTCCTGCAATCATCTGTGCGATATTAGAAACAGCTCTTCCGATAAATCCAAGATGAAATATTTTTCGTTTCTTCGGAACTGTAATCGCACTTAATTCTTTTCGCAATTTTGCAATCTGTTTCTTTTGTTGCTTAATCTGATCAGTTACCATCTGATCTGCTTCATCTAATTCTGATAGAAATTTTTCTTTTCCTATCATCAACTTATCTCGTTTTTCTTCTTTCTTTTTTTCTTCTTTTTTCTTTTTGTGACTTTCCTCTGTTTCTTTATATTGAAAATGTAGTGTATCATCGATTTCCTCTAACATTCCGTCGAAGACTAAACCGCTCGTTAATAGTTGAAATTGATCCAACTCATAGGCCTTAGAACTACTATCGAAATGATAAAATCCATACTGTCGATCCATTTCATTATATAACAATTTCATTTGAAAAACTTCATCACGTACATTTCTTAACTTTCTCTTTGTCTCTTGAAATACAAATGGATCTTTTTCTTTTTTTAATTGATTTTCTAATTTTTCAATCACACCAGCTTTTTTCTTAATATCTTTTGTAGCTTGTTTGATATAATCGATTACTTCTACAGGTTCTACCACTCCTGCAACTTGGTTTCTATGACGTTCTATTTTAGCATTTTCTTTTTGCTTTACTTCTTCGGTAAATACTGTCTCTTGTGCAAGAACTACAGTTTCAGCCGCAAGCAAAGCTTTCTCTGCTTTTTTAATAGATTCTTCTAATCGAATCGGTTCTCCTACTTGCAGTGAACCTGTTCTCATTGTTGGTAACAAATCGGCTACATCTTCTGTATCAATTTTCTGATTTCCATATTTCTTCTTAGTGTTTTGATATTCTAATGAAATCCCTGCTAACGTCTTTTTCTTTTTTGCTATATTATTCTTCAATTCCAAAAGACGTTCCTTGGTATACTTTTCTTCCGAATGCGCAATGGAGTTCATTTTTCTCTCAATATAGAGAACTTCCTTCTGAAATGCCTCTAGTTTAATTCCATCCGCTTCTGTTACTACCATGTTTTTGCCCGGTTTTACTTCCAAGACAATTTGCTTTTCTCTCGTTACTTGACGTGGAGTAAAAAGGCCTAGAAACAATCCAAACAACATATGAAAGAACGACATAGTTCTCTCTTTCCAAGTCAATCGATATTGCAATTCTAATTTTTTTTGTTTCTGCCTTTCTTCTCTTTTTTGACGCATCATCGCATCTTGTAATAACAGTTTTTCCTGTCTTCTTTGATTATAGATGATCTTCCATGTTTTAATGCGATCTTTATGTCCACCTTTTTGTCCCGTCATACATATCACCTTGCCTTATTATAACATAAAAAGGCTTTCTACAAAAAGCCTTTATTTTACTGTTCCAAACTTATCAAATGGAAAAATAGAAAAATTCGTTGTTCCTTGAATTTGCTCTTTTGAAATTGCGCCAATCATACGACTATCTGTCGAATTTATACGGTTATCCCCCAGCACAAAATAATATCCTTCTGGAATTTGTTCTTCTAATTCAAAATCATCTGTAACCTCATGTTCAAAAGGTTCTTTTACACGTTTTCCATCAACGTATAATTTATTATCCTTATAAGCAATCTTTTCTCCAGGTAAACCAATCACGCGTTTTACTAACTTCTCACCGTTATAATCGAGTACGACAATATCAAACCTCTCCAAAGATCGATCATATTTTTTTAATATTAAAATTTCACCATCTTCCAAAGTTGGATTCATCGATGCTCCATCCACTCGTACAGGTGTTGCAATAAATGCACGAATTGCAACTACAACAACGACAATCATAATATATGGTAATAATTCTTTGAACAACTTCATTTCCATATTCCTTTCTATTCCTTACTAATTTTCTTAAGATAGTCTTCTAAAAATTCTCCCTTTTTTAAAATTATTTTGGGTTCATTCATCTTTACCAATGCATCTAACTTCTCATCCCAGTTTTCCGAGGCTTTCTTACAGAAGTCATCATTTTGCCCCCTCTTTTTAAAATTATCTATAAATTCATATTTACGATCTTTCGTCGGAATTGCAATCAAAAAAGGTATTTTGAATCTCCGAAACGCATCCATCAATTCAAAATCGGTAAATACTAAAACAAGATCATGTGACTTCCGAAGCTCGTTAATCTTTCGAACGTAATTTCCCGGCCATTCAGGATTTCTTTTTACTCCTGTTTTAATATTCTTACGCGCTTCTCTATCGATAGAAGCAGCATCAATCCCTTCGTATATATTTCGATATAGAGACTGACCAATCTCTGCAATATTAGTATATTTTTTGCCTAACGTCGTCTTGCCAATCCCAGAATATCCGCAAATTACTACTCCTAGAGAAGAATCTTTACGTAGCTTACTAAGATCTATCTTCATTTGTCCTCCTTAACAAAAATAAGGCTTACTGCCTTATTTTGTTTCTTTCTGTTTTGTGTTATCGTTTCTCTCTTTAATTCTTGGTTGTTTTTTCAAAGTTCTTAAGTAACGTAATTTGGCACGTCTTACTTTACCTTTTCTAACAACTTTAATACTATCGATAATAGGTGAATTTACTGGGAATGTTCTTTCCACACCAACACCGCTTGATAGTTTTCTAACGATTACAGTTCTTCCGATTCCTCTTCCTTGGATTGCAACTACAATACCTTCGAAAGCTTGAACTCTCTCTTTAGAACCTTCCTTAATTTTAACTCCAACATTGATTGTATCACCAACACGGAATTCAGGAATATCTGTTCTAATTTGTTTTGCTGTAATTTTTTCAATTAGATTCACAATGTCACTCTCCTTTTTCTAAACTATGATCATGATATATGAAAGAATCAGCGGATCACGTCAACAGATAAAATTATAACATACTTTCCATTATGTTGCAAGCACTATCTCGATCTTCTACTCGTTTTTTCTTCTACTGGTTCATAGACCATTTTTTTAATTGCCAGTTCTCGCTCTAAAAGAGATATTTTCTTCATCAATAGTTCCATGTATTCTTCTTCTAAGTACATACGATATTTATTCATAATCATACGCTTGTAACGTTCGAGATCGTTCATAACCATATCTATCATAGAACCATCTTCGTCGTTTCCATCCTCTTCCATAATATGGATAATATACTCTAAATATGCGTCTAGTTTTCGCTTAACTTTACGTTTTAATACTTTCTCAATAAACGATGGTTTCATTAAAATCATTTTATTAACGACAACCCCATCATAAGGCACTTGATTTCTAGGTTGAATTTTAAATCCCTTCAATTTCTCATAATCGATATAAACAACTGAACCATTATAATCTCCACTCGTCAATAAATAATTTCTATGTTTCATACCATCATCTCTTTTCTAATAAATCTGGTCTTCTTTTTCGCGTGCGCTCAAGTTGTTGTTCCCTGCGCCACTCTCTTATTTTTTCATGATGTCCCGATAACAAAACATCCGGTACTTTCATTCCTCGAAACTCTTGTGGTTTCGTATATGTCGGATAATCTAACAGCGGTTCTTGAAATGAATCAAATTCGTGAGATTCTTTCGTGATCACCCCATCCAGTAAACGGATAACACTGTCACTGATCACTTGTGCAGGAAGTTCTCCTCCTGTTAACACATAATCCCCTATCGATAATTCTAAATCAGCAAGTGTTCGAATTCTTTCGTCAAATCCTTCGTAATGACCACAGATAAAAATCAAATGATTTTCTAAAGCTAATGCTTGTGCATCACTTTGTTGATATACTTTTCCCTGTGGAGTTAACAAAATCACTTTACTTTTTTCTGTCTTTACCGCTTCGACAGCATCAAAGATCGGTTGTGGCATAAGTACCATCCCACTACCTCCACCAAAAGCATAGTCATCTACCTTCTTATGTGGATCCTTAGAATAATCTCTTATATTGTGAACTTGAATTTCCACCTTTCCTTTATCGATAGCACGTTTTATGATAGATTCACTCATAAATCCATCAAACATGTGAGGAAATAAAGTCAAAATATCAATCTTCAACATGTAATAATCCCTCCACCTGTCGAACATACATTTTGTTCGAAGAAAGATCTACCCTTTCAACGAAGAAATCAACATAAGGGATTTTCACTTTTTTTTCACCAGTATCGACGATGATAATATCGTGTGCTTTACTTTGTTGCATCTCAACAACCGTTCCGATTTTCTTCTCTTCCTCATAGACATCAAGTCCTACAAGATCTTCGAAAAAATATTGATCACTCTTTGTTTCTTCTTTGCTTGCCCATACAAAACTACCTTTATATGGCTCGATTTGTTCAATTTGATCAATTCCTTCCAAGGTTACCATATCATACATTTTATGAACTCGATATGTCACAATTTTAAATGGTACTTTTTTTTCTCCTATATATAAGTGATGTCCTTCCTTAAAAATATCTTTTTTATAAGGAATCGTCGATACAATGCGTATCTCACCATTCAGTCCATGTGTATTTACAAATTGACCTACGTATATATATTCCATTCAACCACCTACTTATCTAATTCATATAAAATAATACTTGTCGCTATCGCAACGTTTAAAGACTCGCAAACAGGATTCATATCGATGTAAAGTAACTCGTCACATAATGCTTGTAACTCCTCTTTTACACCGTTTCCTTCGTTGCCCATTATTATACATACTTTTTCGCATTTTTCAATACATTTCAAACTTTTCCCATGTTCTACATTCGTCGCATATAAATGATATCCATTCGAATGATATTCCTTCATTTTGGTTTGTAAGTTCCCTTTTTCTATCGGAATATGAAATAACATCCCCTGTGTTGCTCGAATCGTTTTACTGTTATATAAATCTACACAATCTTCCCCAAGTAAAATACCATCGACGTGAAATGCGACCGCACTACGAATCATCGTTCCTAGATTTCCTGGATCCTGTACTCCATCGATCGCTAAAATACGATTTCCAGATAATGTCTCAGCTTTCTTTTTACAAAGTGCAATTACATTAGGAATTGTCTCCAGTTCACTTAATTCCTTCATAATAGCAGAAGTAACAATATGAACAGGAGCTAGTTGCTCTTTTTGAAATCCATCTAAATAGAAAATTTCACAAACTAAATTCTCTTTCATCGCCTCTTCTAGGAGATGTTCTCCTTCGACTAAAAATAAGTCTGTCTGATCGCGATATTTTTTCTTTTGCAATTTTTTTAACTCTTTTATTTTTTTATTTTCCAAAGATGTATACAACATAGGAATCACCTACTTTTATTGTATCAAAAATACGAGATGAAGTCTAGGAACAATATTTATCAACCATTCTTTCACGACAGATGGCATCAAAAGAAAAATAAAAATAATCATAAATATAATAGAACGAACTTCAAAAAACAAAAGATAATTTTGCGTTAGCTTAAAATTTATATCATTTCGATGTTTTTCTTATTTTCAATTGGCATTTCTCTTTGTTTGCAAATCATTTTCAAATTTTTTTCGTTGCGTTTGCCCTTATTTTATGAAGTCTCCTGGTTTTATCCGGTATCGGTTTATGTTATATTCCAAAAAAATATCATAAACTTATTTTGGAGCTGGTAATATGGATTTGAAACGAACACTCGGAAGAAATATTCGTTACTACCGCTTTCAGCACTCATATACTCAAGAACGACTAGCTGAGATGCTAGACATATCCACTACTTATATGAGCGATATTGAATGCGGAAAAAGTAACGTGTCACTAGATTTGATTGAAAAGATTGCTTATTTGTTTGAAATACCTTTTACTTCTTTGTTTGAAGAAAGCCATATTACTTTGCCCAACAAATTAAATACTTACAAGTTCGAAAATACTGAAAAAAAGATATCAAATCATTGATATCTTTTTTTCTTTTTTAAAATTGAATTTTCTTTGTAATATATGCTTCTACTTCTTCTAGTGGCAACGTGATTTGCTCCATCGTATCACGATCACGAATAGTAACAGTTCCATCGCTTGCTGTATGATCATCTACAGTAATACAAAATGGAGTTCCAATCACATCTTGACGACGATAACGCTTTCCAATGTTACCAGTCTCATCATATGTTGTCATAAATGACTTACTTAAGTTTCGATAAACTTCTTGTGCTTTTTCTCCATGATATTTTTTCACAAGTGGAAGTACCGCTACTTTATATGGAGCTAGGAATGGATGGAAATGCATAACTTCACGAGTAGATCCATCCTCTAAAGTTTCTTCTTCATACGCATCGCATAAAACAGTAAGTACAATACGTTCTACTCCAACAGATGGTTCGATAACATATGGAATATATTTTTCATTTGTCTCTGGATCCAAGTATTCCATGTTTTGTTTAGAGTATTTCTGATGTTGTGATAAATCGTAGTCAGTTCTACTTGCAATCCCCCATAATTCACCATACCCAAATGGGAACTTATATTCGATATCCGTCGTCGCATTACTATAAAATGACAATTCTTCCTTAGAATGATCACGCAAACGAAGTTTATCTTCGTGAATTCCTAATTGTAATAAAAAGTTCTTACAATAATCTTTATAATATGCATGCCACTCCAATTCCGTACCCGGCTTACAGAAGAATTCAAGTTCCATTTGTTCAAATTCTCTTACTCTAAAAATAAAATTTCCAGGTGTAATTTCGTTACGGAAACTCTTTCCTACCTGACCGATTCCAAAAGGCACTTTGAGTCGCATACTACGTTGCACATTTAAATAGTCGACAAAAATTCCCTGTGCTGTCTCTGGTCGAAGATAAATCGTACTCTTGCTATCTTCTGTTACACCTTGAAACGTTTTAAACATCAAGTTGAATTCACGAATATCAGTATAATCTAACTTTCCACACTTTGGACATACGACATTATGTTCCTTGATATAATTCATGAGTTCCTCATGACTCATTCCACCTGCATCTTCTACTCCAGCGTCTTCGACAAGTTTATCTGCACGGTGACGTGTCTTACAATGTTTACAATCGATCAAAGGATCGCTGAATGTTCCGATATGTCCAGATGCTTCCCATACTTTTGGGTTCATCAAAATCGCACTATCAAGTCCTACGTTATTTGGGTCTTCTTGAATGAATTTTTTCATCCATGCCTTCTTGACATTATTTTTTAATTCTGCACCAACGGGTCCAAAATCCCAAGTATTCGCAAGTCCATCGTAGATCTCACTTCCTTGATAGATAAATCCATATTGCTTACATAAGCTTACTAATTTTTCCATTGTTAATTTATTTTCCATAATTCCTCCTCAAAAATAAAAAACTCTAAAGAAATTTGTAAGGACGGTTAATACCGCGGTTCCACCTTACTTATTCCTTAGAGAATCAGCTTAATCTTAATCGCTCTTTGGTTTCCCATCCCAAGTCATCGCTTTGTTATTTACTTACATATACAGTTTATGTTTTTTTTCTTCATTTGTCAAGGCTACCGTGATAGAACTTTGTAATATTCCTATTTTTTCCGGTCTGATCTTTGTCACTCCTAGATATACGATAAAATCTGGATCATCCAAGTCAAATTTTATTGTACTTTTGAAAGCGTCTTAATAAAATCTTTACTTTTTAAATAAAGTCCAGTATATCTGTCATAATAATCATCAATAAATTGATTTATCGTACTTACGATCTTGTCATCGATTTCGAGTTTCGATATTTTCTCGATATCAACATAATAATACATACGCAACAATTTTATCACTTTACCATCGACGATTGGTTCATTTTTGCGGCATTCACTGCAAACGTACCCACCCAAATAACTAGACAAAGTTTCAATATGATCCGTTCTCCCACATACACAACATCCGTCGATTACAGGCATCACTCCTAAATATTCGAGATATTTTAATTCTATGATATTCGTAATTACCATAGGAGTGAAACCCTCTTCAATTTTGGAAAGACCGGATAGTAGAAGTTTATAAATATCTGGATGTGGATTATGTTTCATCACTTGTTCTGATAGTTCTAAAAGAAAGCTTGCATAACTAATCTTTATAATGTCTTTTCTCGTTTTCTGATAATGATCTAAAACATCGACACTCGATAATGTAGATAGTTTTCCTTCTTTATAATAGATCTGGAATATCGCATGATTTAATTTCAACGTACTACTGCGAAAAGGACTCTTTAAACTTTTTGCTCCCTTTGCCATGATCCCGATCATTCCACGATCCTTGGTTAGTACTTGAATAATCTTACTCGTCTCTCCATATGGAGTTTCTCTTAAGATAATTCCCTCTACTTCTTCTACCATACTACTCACCACCAGTTATTTTTCTTCCTTATCCATTTCTTTCCATTTCATATAGTATTCTATTTTTCCAGTCTGTTTAAATAATTCCCATAACATTTCCTTCTTCATAAAATCATCACCTATTTTATCATGGTGATGATCTTACAAATTTATTCAAATTCGTGAAATCCAAAATCCGCCAAATATTTCTCTTTATCGCGCCATTTTGGAATCGTCTTTACAAATAACTCTAAATATACTTTTTTACCAAGTAAGTTTTCTAAATCTTTTCTAGCATATGTTCCAATTTTCTTTAACAAACTTCCCCTAGATCCAATGATAATTTTCTTTAAAGAATCTCGATCTACAATGATACTTACATGAACATGATAGCTTGTCTTCCCTACCTCGACACTATCTACAACACAAGTAATAGAATGAGGAACTTCTTGCTCTGTAAAACGGAACACTTTTTCTCTTACCATCTCTGCCATCACAAACTCAATCGGTTTATTCGTAACTTGTCCATCTTCATAGTACTTCACACTATCTGGTAAATAAGACTTTATTACTTTGAGTAAATGAGAAACATTATCTTTCTTTAACGCTGATACAGGTACAATTTCAGCAAACGGATATAAATCTTTATATTCGTTAATCTTTTCTAGTATCTGTTCTTTCTTCATTTTATCAATTTTATTTAAAACTAAAATGACAGGCTTAGAAGCACTTTTTAAACGTTCGATAATGTATTGATCTCCTGCCCCTAGTTTTTCACTCGCATCGACTAAAAATAAAATAATGTCCCCGTCATTCAAACTATAATAAGCTTGTTCGTTCAAATACTTTCCAAGTTTGTGATTTGGTTTATGAATTCCCGGCGTATCGATAAATACGATCTGTGTATCTTCATCATTGTAAATTCCTTGAATCAAATTTCTCGTCGTCTGTGGTTTACTAGATGTAATTGCTACTTTCGTTTTTAAGAATTGATTCATCAAAGTACTTTTTCCTGCATTCGGTCTCCCGATCAAACTCACAAATCCACTTCTCATTTTAAATCATCCTCATTAAACGGAGATGGACATAAATCTTTGACTGTAAAATATTTTTCTTCCCCTTGTGGATTCATTGCAACAATCTTACAATCTTCTTCAAAAAATTCTGTCATCACTTGTCTACATATAAAACATGGCATTCCAATTTTCTCATTATCACACATCACATACAAAGATTCAAAGTCATGTTTGTGATATCCATGGGCGATCGCTGAAGTAATTGCTACACGCTCTGCACAAATACTCGCTCCATAAGAAGCATTTTCTACATTGCTCCCAACAAATTCATTTCCATCTTTCATCACCACGATAGCAGCAACTCTAAAATGAGAATATGGACTATAGGAACACTCTAATTGTTTCAATAATTTCTCTTTCATAAACACCTCTACATTAAACTTTGAATATAATCTACGATATTAGGAACAAATAGGATAAGACCACATACAAATGCGACTGTTGCAAATATAAATACTGCCGCACTTGCCGTATCCTTTGCAACTTTCGCAAGAGGATCAATTTCTGGACAAGATAAGTCAACTACCGCTTCAATCGCCGTATTTACTAACTCTGTTGCAATCACAAGACCAATTAATAATAAAACGATAATCCACTCTGCTAACGTAAGTTTTACTACAATTCCAACAAATATAACTAATAATGTTACTAAAACGTGGACTAACATACTTTGTTCATAACGGAATGCATAAGTCAATCCAGCCCACGAATAAGTAAAACTCTTGAAAAAACGCTTAATTCCTAATTTCTTTTGTTCATCTCTTTGTTCTTGATTCATAACGATCTCCTTACTACATCAACCAACTAGTTACCATTGGGATTAACTTTGGTATAAATATCAAACACCATACGATAAAAGATACGATGGAATATACAAATACTGCCGCACTTGCTGTATCTTTTCCAATCTTTGCAAGTGGATGAATATGTGGACAAATTAAATCGATCACCGCTTCTAATGAAGTATTAATAAGTTCTGTCGCAGCGATAATACCAAGCAAGAAAATACAAATAATCCACTCCAACCGACTGATCTGACAGATGATTCCAAGACTAATGACTAATATGACAGTCATCGTATGGATTGTCATGCTTTGTTCATAACGATATGCATATCTAAGTCCATCCCATGAATTTCCAAAGCTATGCAAAAATCGTTTCCAACCGCGCTTTTTAAATTTCTCTCTTAATTCCAAATCCATCTAATACACGCTCCTGACGTTCAAACATGATTTTTTCATCTTCCTTTGTCATATGATCATATCCTAACAAATGATAAAAACCATGCACTGTTAAAAATGCTAACTCCCTTAAAAAAGAATGACCATATTCCTCTGCCTGGCTTCTAGCCTTATCTACTGAAATATAGATGTCGCCTAAGATACGCTGATCTGAAAAATTCATCATCTCTTCATCTTCTAGTGCAAACGTAATGACATCAGTTTCTCTATCGATATGACGATATTCTCGATTTAACTTATGAATTTCATCATTATGAACAATGATCACATTAAAAGTGACATTGTTTAACTTTTCAAAATCGACTGCATATTCCAACAACTTTGAAATTATCTTTAATTCATCGATGGTTTCTTCTGTTTCGTTGATTACTTCAATCTGATTCATCTTATCCTCCTATCGGGCTATAACAAAGATATGCGATAATTACACATATCGCAATTACCATTATTATATTATAGAACACTTCTTTTTTCAACATTTGAGGAAGGTGTGCCTTGATATAAATAATAAATTCGTATAAAAGATATCCTAGCATACCACCACATAAATTGAGTAGAATATCATCGATATCAAAAACGCGACCGATCTGCATCTGTGTTGTCTCAATCGTTGCTGATGCGATAAAAGATAACAAGAAAATAATATAACCTTTTTTAGGTTTCAAATAATACGAAACAAAAAATCCATAAGGGACAAACATGATCATATTTCCGATCACATTACGATAAAACATATTCGTACCTAACCGATACCGAAACATCTCCGTAAATGGTACGAAATTGGAAGAAGACCAACTAACATCCTGAAATGTAACAACATAAAATAAACAAAGAATATATATGACGAATCCAAGAGATAAAATTTCCTTATAAAAGTGAAATGATTCTTTATGATACAACAATTGAGTCACACGTATGGAAACAATAATCGTCGTAAAAATAAGTATCATCGGCCAATTGTTTGCAAAAATATCAAGTATTGTTTCCCGAAACATCGTATCACTCCTCTTTTTGTGGTACTTCTTCTACCTTTGGTTCGATCTTAGCGTAGTCTGTAATATCTTCGCATACCGAAAAAAAGATATCTACTATTATTTTACTCTCTTTTACCTCAACTTTCAAATTTTTTGATCCAATCACATATTCATTGTCATCTAGTTTACTTTCAATTTGCTTTCTTCCTAATTCTACTGCCTTCTTAAGCGCTTCTTTTTTTCCGTAAATCTGATCGATTCTTTCCACTTCCTTTTGTTCTTGATAGACGATCCCAATAGGAAATGCAGGATCGAATAACACTTCCTTTTCTTTGTACTCTTTTTCTTTAAATGGATGGAGTGTAAAAAGTTCATAAGTATGATTCAAAAAACGAAAAGCGTATACATTCTTCGTTCTCCCCGTATACTTCACTTCTCTATAAGAAAGAGGATATTCAACTTTCGTCTCATACCAAACTTCTCCATACACCTTTCCTTCCGCACTCGTTACATTTTTGACCTCCTCATTTAACGTAATCTCCCCACTAATAATGACGTCTCCTTTTTTCACATAATCGTTCTTCGCTCTGACAATCGTTCCTCGTTCTGCTACTACGCGTGTAATAATAGCATTTTTCTTTGCGACAATATTGCGAACCTCACCTGGTTTCATCTCTTCTTCTATCTCTCGTAATTCGACACGAATAATATAGGAAGTTCCAACATTTTCTATCTCTAACCATTCAATCCGATCACGATTTTCATTCATAATATCTTTTCGAATTTTTTCAAGCGCATGATAACTTTTACGAATTGTCATTTCTTTGATACCATGTTCTTCTAATTCCTTTTTTAAAAAAGTACGTACATCAGAATCGGTATGAATTACTTCTATTTTAAAAATTGTATTCGTAAGGAGAAGAAGAAAGCAAAATCCGACAATCAGGGCTAGCAATAATTCTTTATAAAAGCCAACTTTCTTTTTGAAATTTAAAATACCATAACTACCTACAATGTCAACTTTATAAATAGTTTTCAATTCTTCTATTCGCTCGTAATCTTCATGATAAATCTCGATCTCGACGACATCTCTTTTTGAATATCGGATCTGTAGCAATTCAATATTCTGGGCCATCAATCGATGGATAAATCTTTCTATATTCTTCCCAGAAACTCTTATTTTTAATCTTCCCTTTAATCGTTGGAACAAAAAGTTTTTCATCACATCACCTAAATTCTATTGTTTTTAACTTTCCAGTAATCAATACCTCATCTTTTAATAAACGAGAAACAACGAGCCGTTCTCCTTTTACAATTAATAATCCTCCCGCATATCTTACAATCACTTTTTCCCCACCAATTTCTCCGATGCTTGTATAGTTGACAACATTGATTTGATTTTCTAAAATATGGACAACAAAATCATCTTCTAATAAATAACTACGTAATTTCCCAACGATCCCCATACCATCACCTAAGTCATTTTATGTTTTTTTCGTGTTTCTTATGTACAAAAAAGCACTCTATTTAGAGTGCTTTTTATCTTTCTTGTCAGAATCTAATACATTTGTTATATATAGAAATCCCTTATTTATTTTTTCTTCTATTGGAATATTTTCCCCATAAATACTGCGTAAAATATCCATTGCAAAATTATCTCCATCTCGTACTTCATAAAAACTATCGTATCCTCTTTCTCTAAGTTTAAAAAGTTCTGAAAAAGGTTTATTATTTAAAATTGGATCTGTTACCATTTCACTATATTTCCATGTGATATAAGGAGAATCATATTCTCTTCTTGGCGTTTCAGGATGAAGTTTTTTCCATTTTTCAAACCATAAAAAATGTAAAGTTTCATGTGCACAAACGTTAACACACTTACTTTCTTCGAGATTAGTAGATAGAGAAAAACTAAAATCATCTAAATATCTTGGAAAGACCGGAATCAATCCAACTTTCACCTCGATTACATTGATATGATGAGGCCATTCAACCTTTAAATAATTAGATAACATCTCAAAATACTCATCATTATATATACTCCATAAACGATCATATCGCTTTACTTCTTCTTGAATTTTTTCACGATATGTTTCATAATCTTTCGTTACTACGCGCGCAATCTGCTGGTAATTTTCCTCACGTGAAGCCATTGGATCAATTTGAGCCAATTCAGGAAAATATTGAATTGTATACCAATGAACATCTAAAGAGTCATCTTTGTGATAATATGCCCATTTTATAACTTCTATATTCTCTTCTAAAGACATCGGCATAAATTTAATTTTTGGAACTTTCATTTCTTACACTTCTCTCAATTTTTATTTTCTAAAGTATAACATATGATTGAATAAAAATAAAGATTAACGTTTCATCCGAATCTCAACTTGGCGATATTCCTGTTCGAAAGGTTCCATATAATCATTCCAGTACTTTTTGGAACATCCAATCGCATTCTCATGATTCAGTTCTATTTCTTTTACTGGATATTCACGCATAATATAATCTAATTTTTGCTTCATACGATCCATGTGAGATAGATTAACCATTCCTTCTACATTAATATATAGTTTATCCTCTCTATAAGTAATTTCCGTTCTCATCTTACCATCACCACCATTACTATAACATCTTTCTTTTTGCTATAGTGGATTTCGACAAAACTAGAAAAAAAATGTAAATTGCAAAATTTGTCACGTGTGAAAGACGATGGTATGTTATAATTCTATTAAGAGGTGTCGTTATGAAGTATATCATGATTATCATTGGAAAAATTATTTTATTCTGTGGAAAACTCCTACATAGAGGAAGTTCGCTTCCTGGAAAAATCATCCTACGATTCTATCCACATTTTATGAAGAAAATAAAATTGCCAGACAAGATCATCGCTGTCACAGGTTCCTCTGGAAAAGGAAGTATTTCCTCTACTGTGGCAGAAGTATATCGCAAGCTAGGATATCGCGTAGCTCACAATGTAGCAGGATCTAATCTCACTTATGGTATTGCAACTCTCCTTTTACAATACTGTTCTATCTTTGGAAAACTAAAATGCGACGTACTCGTCTTTGAAATTGATGAACGATATGCAAAATACGTATTTCCAGATATCAAACCAACCCACGTATTGATCTCAAATATCAGTCGTGATCAACCTCCACGTCAAGGGCATTTTGATTTCGTCTATGAAGAGATTAAAAGCGCTCTTTCTAAAGAGATGCACTTAATTTTG
>ERZ1643251.1639-NODE-1639-length-25010-cov-6.766780_pt1 | contig 25010 bp, 22 predicted proteins | sample MGYA00579261_ERZ1643251 | MGnify/ENA primary metagenome ERZ1643251 (study PRJEB29033, sample SAMEA4952267) | chicken gut metagenome | biome: Broiler Chicken; feature: Gastrointestinal Tract; material: Caecum | place: Ireland | collected 2018 | study: Broiler... | reverse complement strand
CCATGGCTTCCAGCAGGGCAGACTGGGTACGGCTGGTGGCCCGGTTGAGCTCGTCCGCCAGAAACAGATTACAGAAAATGGCGCCGGGCTGGTATTCCAGCTTTCCGGTGGCCTTGTTATAAATGGAAAAACCGGTGATGTCCGAGGGCAGTACGTCAGGGGTGAACTGCATCCGGGAGAAGCGCAGATCCAGGGCTTTGGCAAAGGACAGGGCCATGGTGGTCTTGCCTACGCCGGGGATGTCCTCCAGAAGAATATGGCCCCGGGCCAGGATGGCTACCAGGACTTTGATCAGAGTGCCCTCTTTTCCGATAATTGATTTTTTCACCTCCGCCAGCACGGCGGCGGCCAGATTTCGTTCGTTCATGCGCAATCCTTTCCCCGGCTCCTGACGTGCGGAGCCGCGAGTCCTGTAATTCAATTACTATACCATTTTCGGGCGGTTTCGGGTAGTCCTTCCACCAAATTATTTTCTGTAAGCACCGGGAAGAAGGAAGTTCTTGCCGCTTTTTCCGGATTCAGGGCGCATAAGGCAGGCGCTTTCTGCGCAAGATGGCAGACAGGATAAGAGGAAAAAGGAGGCGTCATTTTCATATGACAGGTTTTCAATGGCGGAAGCTGGGGGCGGGCATTTTGGCGCTGTGTCTGACAGTCCTGACCGGCTGCGGCGGGAAAAGCGGTGAAACGGCTGCGGCGGCAGGGTCGGCGGCGGTACCGGCATCGGTGGACAACTGGGGCTTGTCCTTTCAAACAGAGGGCCAGGCGCCGGTGGGTAACGCCGGGGCAGAGGAGCTGGCCCAGTACAACGCCTATTATCTGGGGGATACCAGTGAAAAGGTCATTTACCTTACCTTTGACTGCGGCTACGAAAATGGATATACGGAGCAGATCCTGGATGTGCTCAAGGCCCATAGCGCCCCGGCGGCTTTCTTTGTGGTGGGCCATATGATAGAGTCTGCCCCGGAGATTGTCCGGCGGATGGCGGCGGAGGGCCACATCGTGGGCAACCACACCTATCATCACCCGGATATGTCCGCCATTGCGGAGCAGGCGGCCTTCCAGGAGGAGCTTTCCTCTCTGGAGACGTTGTACCGGGAGACCACTGGCCGGGAAATGAGCCGGTTCTATCGTCCGCCTCAGGGAAAGTACAGTGTGGAGAACCTCAGGCAGGCCCAGGCCATGGGCTACCGGACGGTATTCTGGAGCCTTGCCTATGTGGACTGGTATACGGATAACCAGCCTTCGGCGGAGGAAGCCTTTTCCAAGCTGATCCCCCGGATCCACGACGGGGCCATCGTACTGCTTCACTCCACCTCCCGTACCAATGCGGAGATCCTGGACGAGCTGCTTAGTCGATGGGAGGATATGGGCTATCATTTTGCCTCCCTGGATGAGCTACCTGCCTGATGAAAGCGGGAAAACAGCGACGCTGCTGCGGCAGTGAAGGTCGGGGCGGACACCCCGGCCTTCATTGCTTGTAAAAAAACTGGCAAGAAAATCCGGGAGAAGAAAGAAAGCGGGAAACATACTTGCACCATACACCTATTTGGTATACAATATTAAGACTGCATTAGGAAAATGGCCTGTTGTCATAAGACGGCATTAGGATCCGCGGCGGACAGCCGTGCCGATGCCGGAGAGGAGGGCAAACATGAGGATCGTGGTGCTGGATGGCTATTGCCTCAATCCCGGCGACATCAGCTGGGCCCCGTTTGAAAAGCTGGGGGAGCTGACGGTATACGAGCGCACCTCCCTGACCGATGAGGAGGAGATTGCCGGACGCATCGCCGGTGCGGAGGTGGTACTGACCAACAAGACGCCGCTTACCCGGGCGGTGCTGGAGCGGTGCCCCCACCTGCGGTACGTCGGCGTTTTGGCCACAGGCTACAACGTGGTGGATATCGAGTCTGCCCGCCAGCGGGGGATCCCGGTGTGCAACGTGCCCTCCTATGGGACCCGGGCGGTGGCCCAGTTTGCCATTGCCCTGCTGCTGGAGCTGTGCCACCATGTGGGCGGCCACGACCAGGCGGTCCATGAGGGAGCCTGGAGCCGCTGCCCGGATTATTGCTTCTGGAACTGGCCTTTGGTGGAGCTGGCAGGCAAGACCATGGGCATTGTGGGCTACGGCCGTATTGGCCGTGCTGTGGGGGCTGTGGCCGCCGCATTGGGCATGGAGGTCATTGCCACCGGCCCCCGTCCCTGGGCTGCCGGAACGGCGGAGGCGGAGTGGGTGACCCTGGAGGAGCTGCTGTGCCGGGCCGATGTAGTGTCCCTCCACTGTCCCCTGACGGCGGAAAATCGTGGACTGATTGACCGCGCCGCCATCGAAAAGATGAAGCAGGGCGCTTTTCTCATCAATAACAGCCGGGGACAGCTGATCGTGGAGCAGGATGTGGCCGACGCGCTGAACAGCGGCAGGCTGGGCGGCGCGGGGCTGGATGTGGCGGAGACAGAGCCCCTGTCTCCGGACAGTCCTCTCCTGACAGCGAAAAACTGTATCATTACCCCCCATATCAGCTGGGCGCCCCGGGAAAGCCGCCAGCGGCTGATGGCCATTGCGGCGGAGAACCTGGAAGGGTTTCTGGCGGGCCGTCCGGTGAACGTGGTCAACGGCTGAGAGGGATTCGACGGAATAAGACGGCGCAGAGCACGCCTTTGTGATACACTGCATCTGCCACCCCTTTGGAGGGCGGGCAGCGCCATAGGACCTGGGCATTGCCCGGTTCCGGGAGGAGGGGGTTGCGCTGAAATGGCTCAAGCCGGTAACGGACAGCTGGCCCGGTCGGTTCATCGTCCATTGCCTGCGGCGGTATTTTCATCATGATGTGGGGAGACAGAGCGCGGCATTGGCCTATTACCTGCTCTTCACTCTGTTTCCTTTCCTGATTTTTTTAAGCAGCCTTCTGGGCCTTTTGCAGCTGGATATTTCCGAGGTGCTGAAGGCCTTGCAGCCGCTGCTCCCCACAGAGGTGCTGGATGTGGCGGGAGCCTATCTGGAGTATGCTTCCCGGACCTCCAGCGCCGCTATGCTGTGGTTTGGTCTGGTATTTTCCATCTATTTTCCCATGCGGGCGGCAGACTGCCTGATGCGGGCGGTGCGCCGGGCCTACCATTTGCCCCGGCCCCGGAACCAGCTGGCCTATCGTTTCAAGGTGCTGCTGTACACCGTGTTTCTGCTGGTGACCATTGCCCTGACTTTGGTGCTGGCCACAGTGAGCCAGCGGATGCTGAAATTTATCGGGAAATATATTACATTACGGCTGGAATTTGTGGAGCTGTGGGATTCCCTGCGATTCCCGCTGCTGGCCGTGGTGGTATTCGGTGCGGTGGGCCTGCTGTACGCTATGTCTCAGGATACCCGCCAGCCGGGACGGAATATTGTGCCCGGCGTAGTAGTGTCTCTGGCGGCGTGGATGCCGCTGTCGGCGGCCTATTCCTTTTATGTGGAGAATTTCGCCAATTACTCCCTGATCTATGGCACCCTGGGTACCGTGGTGGTGCTGATGATTTGGCTGTATCTGACGGCGACGGTATTGATTATGGGCGCGGAGATTAACGATGTGCTGATGTCCATGCGCAATGAATCCCGGCACAGGGCCGGAAAGACGGGGAGATCCCCCGATGAGGAGAAAGAGAATATATGAAGATCATCATCATAGGCAACGGCAAGGTGGGATATACCCTGGCCCAGCAGCTCAGCGGCGACGGGGAGGATCACGATCTGATCCTGATCGACAAAAACCCCGATGCTCTGCGCAACGCCGACGGAGTGCTGGATATTCTGTGTATGGAGGGCAGCGGCGCCTCCATCCAGGTACTGCTGGAGGCGGGGGTCCGCAGCGCGGATCTGGTAGTGGCGGTGACCGGCTCCGATGAGCTGAATATCGTCTGCTGCCTGATTGCCAAAAAGCTGGGGGCCAAGCACACGGTGGCCCGGGTGCGTAGCCCGGAGTACTATAAGGAGGCCAACCTCCTCAAGCGGGAGATCGGGGTGAGCATGATCATTAACCCCGAGTATGCGGCGGCTCAGGAGATTTCCCGGCTGCTGCGGGTGCCGGCGGCCTTCAGTGTGGAGGCCTTCGCCCGGGGGCTGGTGGAGATGATCGGCTTCCCCCTGCTGGAAAGCGACGGCATGGCGGGGATCCCTCTGGCCGAGTACAACCGCCGGCATCCCAACGGGGTGCTGATGTGCGCGGCTATCCGGGGCGGCGAGGTGTTCGTGCCCAACGGCGCCTTTGTGCCGCAGGTGGGGGACAAGGTGTATATCATCGGCAGTCAGCGGGAGACGGCCCGCTTCTTTGAGTCCCTGGGCCGCAGCGGCAGCGGGATCCGTCATATCACCGTCCTGGGCGGCAGCAAGATTGCTACCTACCTTGCCTGGGCGGTGGAAAAGGTGGGAATGAAGGTACGGATCGTGGAGCAGGATCCCGCCAAGTGCGAGGCTTTGGCGGACAAGCTGCCGGGCTCCCTGATCATCCAGGGGGACGGTACTGACAGCGCCGTCATCGAGACGGAGAACCTCCTCTCCACCGACGCCTTCATCGCTCTCACCAACCGGGACGAGGAGAACCTCCTCATGGCCATGAGCGCCCAGCGGGCGGGGGTTACCAAGGTAATTGCCAAGATGAACCGTCTCAACTACATAGAGATGATGCGGGAGTTCGGCGTGGACAGCATCATCAGCCCCAAGGAGATCACCGCCAACCAGATCTCCGCCTACGTCCGGGCCATCACCGGCACCCAGGGCAGCGCCGTGGAGCACCTGTACAAGCTGCTGGGCGGAGCCATTGAGGCGGTGGAGTTCACAGCGGTGCCCTCCACCAGCTTTCTGGACAAGCCCCTGAAGGAGCTGCGGCTGAAGGACGGCATGCTGGTGGCGGCCATCGCCCGGGAGGGAAAAACCATTATCCCCGACGGCAATACTTCTATTCACGTGGGGGACCGGGTCATCGTCATGGCCAAGAGCTTCTTCCTCCATGAGCTGGATGACATTCTGGCGTAAGGGCGGAGGGGCGCGATGAACAGTAAACTGGTATTCCATATCCTGGGCATGATCCTGCGGGTGGAGGCGGTGCTGATGCTGCCATCTGCTGTCATTGGCTTTGTTTCCCGTACCGGCGACGGGCCGGATTTCCTTCTGGCGGCGGCCATCACCCTGGCGGTGGGGCAGGCGCTGACCTTCCTGCCCCGGAAGGGGGCCAAGATGCAGGCCCGGGACGGCTTTGCCACCGTGGGCCTGGGGTGGATCGTCCTCTCCCTCTTCGGGGCCCTGCCCTATGTGTTCTCCGGGGTGATCCCCAACTATATCGACGCCGTGTTCGAAACGGTGTCCGGCTTCACCACCACCGGCGCCACGGTGCTTTATCCCCTGGAAGGGCTGCCCACCGGCGTGCTGTTCTGGCGGGCCCAGACCCAGTGGATGGGCGGCGTAGGCGTGCTGGTGCTGGCACTGGCCCTGGTGCCCAAGCTGGGGGAGGGCAGCGTCTACCTCATGCGGGCGGAGTCCCCGGGGCCCATCAAAAGCAAGCTCACCCCCCGTCTCAGTGACACTGCCAAGATTCTCTATTGTATTTATATTGGTCTTACGGTAGCGGAGACCATCTGTCTGCGCCTGGCGGGGATGAACTGGTATGAGGCCCTGACTCACGCCTTTACTACGGTGTCCACCGGTGGCTTTTCTGTGCGAAACGCCAGCATTGCTGCCTACGACAGCATGGTCATTGATTGGATCATCATCGTGTTCATGTTCCTTTCCGGCGTCAATTTTGCCCTGCTGTTTTATGCGGTACGCCGCAACTTCAAGGCGGTGTTTGAAAGCGAGGAACTTCGCTCCTATACGATCATGACAGTAGTGGCGGTGGCACTGATTGTGCTGAACCTGGTGGTTCAAGCCGGCTGGACTCTGAATGCGGAGACCATCACCGATGCCACCTTCCAGGTGGTTACCCTGATGACCACCACGGGGTACATGACCTACGACTATGTCCTCTGGCCCACCTTTGCCCAGACGGTGCTGGTGCTGGTGATGTTTGCCGGGGCCTGTGCCGGCTCCACTGCCGGCGGCGTCAAGCAGATTCGGGTGGTGCTGCTGTTCAAGAACCTGAATCGGGAGATCCAGAGGATTCTCCATCCCCGGGCAGTGAAAACCATTCGCTGTGACGGGGAGCGGGTGGAGGAACCCATCCTCTCCGGCATTACCCTTTTCTTCTTTGCCTATATTACGCTGCTGCTGGCGGGTACGCTGGTGGTAGCTTGGGACGATGTTGGTTTTACCGCGGCTTTTACCGCTTCCCTTACCTGTATCAGCAACGTGGGCCCCGCCTTTGATATTCTGGGTCCCACTTCCAATTTCAGTATGCTCTCCGGGGTGAGCAAGATTGTGCTCAGCCTGAATATGCTGCTGGGACGGTTGGAGATCATGCCGCTGCTGCTGCTGGTGTTCCCGGGGCTGTGGAAAAAGCGGTGATTTCAAAAAAGGAGTGACTGACATGGATATGACAAATCAATTTCAGGAGTATGCCCGGCTTTTGATTGAGGTGGGGCTGAATGTACAGAAGGGGCAGGATCTGGTGATTGCTTGCCCGGTGGAGTGTGCCTGGTTTGCCCGGCTGTGTGCCGCGGCGGCTTACGATGTAGGCTGCCGGGAGGTGGTGATGAACTGGCGGGATGACGCCCTGAACCGGATGAAGTATCTCCGGGCAGCCGATGAGGTGTTTGACGCCACTCCGGCCTGGCAGGCGGAATTCCTTAACGGCTATGCCCGGAAGGGTGCCGCCTATCTCTCCGTCTCCGCCTCGGATCCGGAGAACCTCAAGGGTGTGGATCCCGACCGGCTGGTTCGCCAGCAGCGTGCCGGCAGTGCGGCACTGGCGGATTTCCACCGCTTGCAGATGAACAATGGCTTCCCCTGGTGCGTGGCATCTATCCCCATTCCCAGCTGGGCGGTGAAGGCTTTCCCCGGCTGCGGGGAGGCAGAGGCGATGGAGAAGCTGTGGGGAGCCATCTTTGAAGCTGTCCGGGTGACTGGCGACGGCCAGGCGGTATCCCGCTGGCAGGAGCATGTGGACACCCTGCAAAAGCGGGTGGATACCCTCAACAGCCTGAACCTGGAGCGGCTGCACTACACCAACAGCCTGGGCACCGACCTCACCATCCGCCTGCCGGAGGGCCATGTGTGGTCCGGCGGCGACGGTGCTGCTGCCACAGGCCAGCGGTTCGTGGCCAACATCCCCACAGAAGAGATTTTCACCGCCCCCCTTCGGGACGGCGTAGACGGGGTGGTGTATGCCTCCCTGCCCCTGGTCCATGACGGCAACATTATCAAGGGAATTCGCTTTACCTTCCGGGATGGGCGGATTGTGGAGGCCCAGGCCGATGAGGGGGAGGAGCAGCTGAAGGCTGCCATTTCCCTGGACGAGGGCGCTGCCCGGCTGGGAGAGGTGGCTCTGGTGCCCTATGACAGCCCCATCAGCAACCAGAGGCTCCTCTACTACAACACCCTCTTCGATGAGAACGCATCCTGCCACCTGGCTTTTGGCCAGGCGTATGCTGAGTGCATCCGGGGCGGCGAGAAGATGAGCAAGGAAGAGCTGCTCTCCGCAGGTCTCAACGACTCTATCACGCATGTGGATTTCATGGTGGGTACCGCGGATCTCTCCATTACCGGCTATACCCGGGACGGCCGGGAGGTTCCCATCTTTGTCAACGGTAATTTTGCTCTGTAAGTAAAAAGAGCCTTTCTGTCTGTAAATCAGTACCATGCAAAAGGCAGCCGGTCCCGCGGGATCGGCTGCCTTTTTCTGAAGAATCCGAGTGGTCCGGCCTGCCTGTACACCTCCTTTGTCCAGACAAAATGTTGTGCTCGCCCCGTGTATTTTTAGAAGAAGGATATACTATTTTGACAAAATATAAAACAATTAGTATTTTTCTGCCATAATATAATGTTCTGTAATGTAAAAACTGTGGAGCTGCTGTTGAAAAAGGCAGGCTGATGTGGCAGAATCTTGCTATAAAGAAAAACCAGGAGGTATAAAGACTATGACTTACGATTTTACCACGCTTCACCCCAGGGCCAATTCCGGCTCCAGCAAATGGGCGGCTATGCAGGCTATCCGGCCGGATCTCCCGGCGGATGTAATTCCTCTTTCCGTGGCGGATATGGAGCTTCTCAATCCCCCGGAGATCGCCGAGCAGCTGGGTCGGTATGCGGCAGGCACCATCCTGGGATATACTCGCCCCGGGGACAGCTACTATGAGGCGGTGGAAAGCTGGATGGCCCGGCGGCATGGCTGGCAGATCCAGCGGGACTGGATCGTCACCTCACCGGGCGTAGTCCCGGCGCTGTTCCATATGGTGCTGGCCTTCACCCAGCCCGGGGACCAGGTGATTTTGTTCCCGCCGGTATACTATCCTTTCTATAACGCGGTCCGGGAAAGCGGCCGGGAAATCGTGGAGTGTCCCCTCCTGGAAAAGGATGGCCGGTATGAGATCGACTATGACCGCTTCTCCCAGCTGGCGGAGACGGGAAAGCTCCTTATTTTCAGCAGCCCCCACAATCCGGTGGGCCGGGTGTGGAGCCGGGAGGAACTGGAGAAGCTCAGCGCCATCTGCCTGGAAAAGGAAGTGCTGGTGCTGTCGGATGAGATCCATTTTGACCTGATCCTGGGTGAGCGGCCCCATACGGTATATGCTACCGTGTCGAAGGAGGCTGCGGAGCACTGTGCGGTATGTACCGCGCCCAGTAAGACCTTCAATCTGGCGGGCCTTCAGACCTCCAATATTATTATTCCCAACAAGGAGCTGCGGGAGAAGTATCAGAAGGTGCAAAGCCAGCTGGGACTTCATGGCTGCAATATGCTGGGCTATCAGGCCTGTGAGACAGCTTATCGCCAGTGCGAGGGATGGCTGGAAGAGCTGCTGACGGTGCTGCGGGAGAACCGTGAGCTGGTGCGGACCTTTGCGGCGGCCTGGCTGCCGGGGGTAAAGCCTGTGGAGCTGGAGGGGACATACCTCCAGTGGCTGGACTGCCGGGATCTGGGTATGGAGCCCAAGGAGCTGGAGCGGTTCATGCAGCAGGAGGCCCTGTGGTTTACTGATGAGGGCTATATCTTTGGTACCGGCGGCGCAGGCTATGAGCGCATTAACCTGGCTTGTCCCACCTGGGTTCTCCGCAAAGCCCTGGAGCGCCTGCGGGACGCCTTGCAGCGGAGAGGCTGATGTCTGAAAGGCCTTTTAAAGTTTGGTGACAGGGAAAGCGCCCCCCTGCCTGGACCTTTGATGGTCCGGGCAGGGGGTTCCTTTGTAAGGAGAGGAGTGTGTATGAGAACCCTGAACGCAAGGGTAATCATTGCACCGGGAAAGGCAGCTTACAGCTTGCTGCTGATCTGCCGCCCGCAGTCGATCAGGTATTCCGCAAAAGCGGTCCGGTTTTCCGGCGTCATACGGGAGGCCGGCCCGGATACGCTGATGCCGCCTACGGGTTTGTTGTTGGAATCCATAATGGCCACACCCAGACAGACCAGGCCGTATTCCAGCTCCTCGTTGTCCACGGCGTAGCCGCACTTGCGGATCACCGACAGCTGCTGAAGCACTTCCTCCACTGAAAGCAGGGTGTTGCTGGTCATACGCTCAAATTCTGATAATACAGTATAACGTTTTGCAATATTAGGACAATTGAACTGAAAGGCAAGACGGGGCTTCAAATTCCTTGGCGGGAAGGTGGCGCATAAAAATGCGCGGGGCATATGCTCCGCGCAGCTAAAAAGCAATGATGGTAAGATCAAAACAGGAGAGAAAGACCGTGTACGCCCACGCAGAGAAGGATACCGGCGGCAGTGGGAAGGAGGATGGCAAGGATAGTCCAGCGGATACTTTTGGTTTCCCGCCAGATGGTCAGGCAGGTAGTGCCGCAAGGGAAATGAAATAGGGTGAAGAGCAGTACCGAGAGCGCGGTGGCGGCAGTCCAGCCGTTAGCAGTGAGAATGGTTTGCAGCTGGGTAAGACTCTGGTAGTCGGTGAGGGTACCGGCAGAGAGATATCCCATAAGGATGCAGGGCATGACAATTTCATTGGCAGGGAAGCCCAGGAAAAAGGCCAGCAGGATCACTCCGTCCATGCCCAGCAGGCGGCCGGGCCCCTCCAGAAAACCTGCCAGGTGGAGGAGAATGCTCTCTCCGCCCAGGGTAACATTGGCGGCAATCCAGATCAGTAATCCGGCAGGGGCGGCTACGGTAGCCGCCCGGCCCAGAACAAACAGAGTGCGGTCCAGCAGGGAACGCAGCAGTACCTGCCCCAGCCGGGGAATCCGGTAGGGGGGCAGTTCCAGGGAAAAGGAGGAGGGCATCCCCCGCAATACGGTGGCGGACAGCAGACGGCTGGACCAGAGGGTCATGGCCACTGCCAGGACGATACAGCCCATCAACAGCGCCGCTCCCCACAAGGACTGCCACAGCCCCCCTCCGGCGGTGAAGAACATGGCGATCAGGGCCATCAGGGTGGGAAAGCGGCCGTTGCAGGGCATAAAGGCGTTGGTAAGAATAGCAATGAGCCGCTCCCGGGGACTCTGGATGATCCGGCAGCCGATGACGCCGCAGGCGTTGCAGCCCAGCCCCATGCACATGGTAAGGGCCTGGCGGCCGTGGGCCCCGGAGCGGTGGAAGAAATGGTCCATGTTGAAGGCCACCCGGGGAAGATACCCGGCGTCCTCCAGCAGCGTGAACAGGGGAAAGAAAATGGCCATGGGGGGCAGCATCACGGAGATCACCCAGGCGGTGGTCTGATAGATCCCGTCCACTACCGCCCCTTCCAGCCACCAGGGAGCATGGAGAGACTGGAAAAGCCCCCGCAGAGGCTCCTTCAGGCCGAAGAGAAGCCGGGAGAGATATTCGGAGGGGATGTTGGCTCCCGCCATGGTCAGCCACAAAATCCCTGCCAGAAGCAGGAGCATGGCGGGGATACCGCCTGCCCGGGAGGTGAGAATGCGGTCCAGGCGGCGGTCCAGACGATGCGCCGCAGCTTCGTCCGCGATCAGGACTTCGCCGGCAATGCGCCGGGCCTCCTCGGAAAGCACAGCGGCCCGGCGGCAGGGGCAAAGTCCTGCCAGGGACGGCCGCTGGGGACAGGGCGGTGGGACGGCGGCGGTTTCCGCCAGGCAATCCAGCAGCTGGCTGATCCCACGGCCGCTGCGGGCGGCAGCCCCGATTACAGGACAGCCCAGGAGGGCCTGAAGCCTGGGAAGGTCGATGTGGATCTGTTTGCGGGCCGCCTCATCCAGAAGATTCACGCATACCACCACCGGCCAGGCAGTTTCCATGACCTGGAGGACCAGGGGCAGATTTCGCTCCAGGCAGGTGGCATCGACCACCACCAGCGTTACCTCCGCCTCTCCCGAGAGGAGAAAGTCCCGGGTGACTTCCTCTTCGGCACTGCCGGGATGAAGAGAATAGGTCCCGGGCAGATCGATCAGGGTGTATGTAATGCCGCGGTGAGCAAAGGAGCCCCGGGCCACCTCCACGGTTTTACCGGGCCAGTTTCCCGTGTGCTGGCGCATATGGGTGAGAGCGTTGAAGAGGGTGGATTTTCCTACGTTGGGATTGCCTACCAGGGCAATAACAGGGCCGGACGCAGCTTCCATGGAAGAACCTCCTTATTCCGCTTCCGCTCCGGTGGTCCGGAGCATGTGTCCTCCCAGCCTATGCATCGGCAGAAAAGAAGGTGAAGAAAAGCCGGGGAAAGGCGTTTCCTTTCCCCGGCTTTTCCTGTAACAGATATTTGTATTATGACTGAGACTGGCCAAATTCCATATTGGCAAAGATCCGCTCCATCCGCTCATCGGGGAAGCGTTCATCTACAAAGGACCAGAAGCTGCTGGTGGCCTCTTTCCCCTGGACACGCTGGGACCACCGGGCCACCGCCACACAGGTCACCGCGGCGTTGACAGCCAGAAAAGCCACCAGGCACCATGTGAGGATCTTTCCTGCCCGGTTGGGAATCTTCAGGATCCATTTGGCCATCCGGGGATAAATGTCCTTGATCCACAGTACGCCCAATACCCCCCAGAACACGGAGTAGAGAAGGCAGATGCGGCCATTGAGGTTGAAGGGGATATTGCTGTAATCCCATGACCGGGAGCCGAAAAGGGCCTCCTGTCCCCAGGAGCATACATATTCCACTACGCTGCCCACGATCATGCCGCCCAGGAAGGAGAGAAGGTAGCCCCGGTTGCGGTAGCGGTAAAGGGCCAGGGTCAGCACCACGGCGCCGGCGCCGTAGAGCAGGTTGAAGGGACCATAGACCAGTCCGGCCCGGCTTTCAATATATCCATTGCGCACCAGGCACCAGAGGACTTCCACTACCACGCCGGCAAAGCTGCCCACAAAGCACACCAGCATCAGCTTGTAAATGTTGATGCCTCGGGCAAAGTGATTGCGCTGCTGCTCTTCCAGGTCAATGGAGCCGTTGGCCGGGGGATTGGGCAGGTACCATTTCCGATCCCGGCTGGTGCGCATGTCAAAGAAGCGGGCGCTGAGTTCGTCCTCCAGCTTGTTGGTGGCCTGCAGGGCTTGGCTGAGGTTTCCTGAGGCACGTTTCAGCGTGTCGATCTCCCGGCGCACATGTTCGTCCAGTTCCTCTGAGGGAGCTTCGCTCTGTTCTGCTTCCTGAGCCATACGGACATAGTATTCCTCCAGAGCGGGACCGGTCTCGCCTACTGCGGCCAGTACGGCGCCGCTGAGCTCCTCCAGCTGGGCCAGGGGCAGGCTGGGACAGGAGGGAGAGGCTTCCTGGGCCGGACAGGGGGACTGGGGTGGCATCTGTTTTTGCTTATCTTCCATAATTGGACCTCCTGACGATCCGTTGCGGGCCCGCAGGGGCCCTGCTATAAGGGTATCATGTGCAATATTGCAAAGACGATGCCCATTATACCGGAAAATACAGGAACATACAACTGCCAGTTTTCCCAAAACGGGCAAATCGCCGGCCGCCTTTATGAGGCGGCCGGCGGTAATTATTGTACAATGATCCGTTGGGCATCGGCTCGCCGCAGGGCGATCACCGAACCGCAGACGGCATATGCCACCGGATCGCCCCAGGGGGCGGCTTGCAGGGCAGCCACAGCCCGGCCCGGCACAAATCCCAGCTCCAGCAGCCGCAGCTGCTCCCCCGCCGGAGCCAGCAGGGCGGATACGGTGGCCCGCTGGCCTTCCTTCAGACGGTCCAGGGTCATGTTTTCCAAGGGAAGTCCCTCCTTCCCGGGGATGGGGTCCCTCTTCACAGTATATGCGGGGAGTGGAAGAGACGCGCTGATTTTACGAAAAAATCAAGGGAAACCTCTTGACAAAAAAGGGGAGTTAGCATAGGGTTACTATGAAAAAATAAATGTGCTAAGAGAAGGGAATATGTATGGATGATACGCGGGAGAAAATGACGCTGGATAAGCTGCCGGTGGGCGAGAGCTGTGTGCTGTGCCAGGTGGGTAACCAGCGGGGTGCCGTAAAGCGTCGGCTGATTGATATGGGCCTTACCCCGGGCACAGAGGTAAAGCTGATCAAGATCGCCCCCTTCGGTGATCCCATGGAGCTGCGGCTGCGGGGCTATGAGCTGTCCCTGCGGAAGGAGGACGCCGCTCAGATCCAGATCCGGCCTGTCAGCGGGAAGGACGCAGGGGAGTCGGCGGTGCCGGAGACGGCTTACCATCTGGGCGGCGGCTGTCACGGGGACTGCGCCCACTGTGCGGTGGGCTGCGCGGATCCCAAGGATCTGGAGGCCATGCGCCAGGCCCATCGCCATGAGCAGAGCCACCATCCCCAGACCTATGACCCCACCGCCCATGACCACCGCCAGTGCAAGGTGGCCCTGGTAGGAAACCCCAACTGCGGCAAGACGACGCTGTTCAACGCCCTCACCGGCTCCAACCAGTACGTGGGCAACTGGCCCGGCGTAACGGTGGAGAAGAAGGAAGGTACGGCTTCCATAGGGGATATCAGCTTTACCGTGGTGGATCTGCCGGGGATTTACTCCCTTTCCCCCTACTCCATGGAGGAGCTGGTGGCCCGGAAGTTCATTATCGGGGAAAAGCCTGACGCCATTATCAACATCGTAGACGCCACCAACCTGGAGAGGAACCTCTACCTCACCATGCAGCTGCTGGAGCTGGAGACGCCTATGGTGCTGGCGGTAAACTTTATGGATGAGGTGGAGAAAAACGGCGATCAGATTGATTGCGGCCGTTTGTCCGCCCATCTGGGTGTGCCGGTGATCCCCATTTCCGCCCGGGACAATAAGAATATTGACAAGCTGGTGGAGGAAGCTCACCGGCAGATGCACACAGGTCTTACCCTGGAGCCTGACGATTTGTACGATGATTTCACCCACATCATCCACCATCGGATCGGCGAGCTGATCCATGACCGTGCCTATGCCGTAGGCATCCCCGCCCACTGGGCAGCCATCAAGCTGCTGGAAGGGGATACCAAGGTAGCGGAGGATCTGTCCCTGGACCGGGAGACCCTGGATAAGATCGATGCCATCGCGGCGGAATATGAGAAGAGCAGCGCCTTGGGAGACCGGGAGACGCTGCTGGCGGACAGCCGGTATAAATTTGTGGAGCGGGTGGTACGCAGCTCCGTTCGGCGCAAGAGCCGGGAGGGCAAGCCTACCCTTACCGAGCGGATCGACGCCATTGCGACCCACAAGTACCTGGCCCTGCCGGTATTTCTGGCCATGATGCTGGTGGTGTTTCTCATCACCTTCAGCGGCCCCGGCGCCTGGATGTCCGACGGTATCGCTGCCTTTGTGGAGGATACGCTCTGTCCGGCGGTGTCCAGTGGCCTGGGGGCCATCGGCGCCCCTGCCTGGCTTATCGGCCTGCTGGTGGACGGCCTGATTTCCGGAGTGGGTGGTGTTCTCACCTTCCTGCCTATGATTGCCCTGCTGTTTTTGTTCCTCTCCATGCTGGAGGACAGCGGCTATATGGCCCGGGCGGCCTTTGTGATGGACCGGACCCTCCGCCATTTCGGCCTCAGCGGCAAAGCCTTTATCCCCATGCTCATGGGCTTTGGCTGCACGGTGCCGGCGGTGATGGGCGCCCGCACCATGGAAAATGAGAAGGATCGGCGGATGACGATTTTGCTGGTGCCCTTTATGTCCTGCGGGGCCCGACTTCCCATTTACGGCCTGATGACCGCCGCCTTTTTCCCGGACCACGCGGGGCTGGTGGTATTCGGCCTGTACCTTCTGGGGCCGGTGATGGCCATTTTGTCCGGCCTTTTCCTCAAGCGCAGCATCTTCAAAGGAGAGCCTGCTCCCTTCCTGCTGGAGCTGCCCCCTTACCGGATGCCTACCCTGAAGAACATCTGGCTCCATGTCTGGGAGCGGGTGCGGGACTTCCTCACCCGGGCGGGCACCATCATTGCCGCTATGAGCGTGCTGGTGTGGTTCCTCCAGAACTTCGGCATGGATCTGCGGATGGTGCCGGATACCGCCGACAGTATTCTGGCCAAGTTTGGTAACTTCATTGCGCCGGTGTTTGCCCCCATGGGCTTTGGCGTATGGCAGGCGGCGGTGGCCCTGCTCACCGGCCTTATCGCCAAGGAAGCGGTGGTCAGCTCCATGAGCCTCTTCTACGGCTTCTCCCTGACGGACTACGCCGGAGCGGGAGCCATCATGTCCGCTACCTTTACACCGGCGGCGGCTCTGGCGTTCCTGGCCTTCTGTGCCCTCTACACCCCCTGTGTGGCGGCTATCAGTACCATCCGCCGGGAAATGGGCAGCGGCAAATGGACGGCCCTGACCCTGGGCTGGCAGCTGATGGTGGCATGGCTGGTAAGCTTTGCGGTTTACCACATTGCCGGATTGTTCCTGTAAAATAGCTGGATAGAAAAAAGGACGGCCTTAGGGCCGTCCTTTTTCATAGCTGTTATGGGATATTTTCCAGGCGGAGGAAGACGGTGCAGTCATAGTCTCCGCTGGGCACAAAGCCGCAGGCCCGATAAAAGGCCAGGTTCCCCTCTGTATGGTCGGTAAGCAGCACCTTCTGCCGCACATGGGGGTAAGTTTCCAGGCAGGTCTCCATCAGCCGCCGGCCGATGCCCTGGCGCTGCCAGGCGGGCGCTACGAGAAGATCCTGGATGTAGAGGATGGTCTCCCCGTCGCCTACTGCCCGAAGAAGGCCCACCAGATGAGATCCGTCCCAGGCAGTAAATACGGACAGGGAGGCGGCCACGGCCCGCTCCAAGCGGTCCGGCTCACAGGTGTAGGCGCTCCAGCCCACGCTGTCGTAGAGGGTAAGGAGCTGCTCCCGGGAGGGCAGGGCTTTTGTAATGGTAATCATGGATCCGATTCTCCTTTGACTGAAATTTGGGTCAAAGGATGTTTCTCAACCGCATCACGGCCCCTCCTTCTGTACTGGCAATTTTTATGGGCAGGCCCTCAGTCCCGCTTGCCGATGTGGTTGGCGATCCGCTGCATGATCATGTCCAGGGCCACCAGGTTGTGGCCGCCTTCCAGGACGATGATGTCGGCAAACCGCTTGGAGGGTTCAATGAACTGCTCGTGCATGGGCTTGACGGTGGTGAGATACTGCTCCACCACGGACTCGATGGTGCGGCCCCGTTCCTTGACGTCCCGCATGATCCGGCGGAGGATCCGCACATCGGCGTCGGTGTCCACGAAGATCTTGATATCCATGAGATCCCGAAGGTCGGGATTTTGGAAAATAAGAAGGCCTTCCACAATCACCACGCTGGTAGGCTGGATGGTGATGGTTTCTGTGGTGCGGTTGTGCTCAGTATAGGAGTACACCGGGCACTGGATGGGGAACCCCGCCTTCAGCGCCTTCAGATGGCGGACCATCAGGTCGGTTTCAAAGGCGTCGGGGTGGTCGTAGTTCTGGCGGCAGCGGACCTCGAAGGGCATACCGGTCTGGTCCTTGTAATAGTTGTCGTGATAGATGACGCTGACGTCCTCGCCAAAGCGCTTTTTGATATGCTCCGTCAGGGTGGTTTTGCCGCTGCCGGTGCCTCCGGCAATGCCGATAAAGATGGTGTCTGCCATGGGCTGTGCCCTCCTGTCCAGCGTTTTTTTCAATTATAGGCGGGCAGCGTGGGAAAAGCAAGGCTGGGAACAAAATTTTGACAAATCCGTCAAAACAGGCAAAAGATAGTTGACGGACGGAAGAAAAACCGATATTATGTAAAGTAACGAAATTGTGTCCCAAGGAGGATTTCAGATATGGGTAATCGCCTTTGCCCCAAGTGTGGCCAGGAGTATTCAGATACATACAGAAACTGCCCCTTCTGTGAGGAAGAGGAAGCGGAGAAGAAAGGAAAGCCCCTGCGGCGCCGGGGCGGCAAACGGTTATCCAAGCGCAAGCGCAGCGCCGGTGCCGGCGGTATTATGCTGCTGGTTGTGGCCGTGGTAGTTATCGGCGTGGCGGGCTATGTATTTTTCGGAGAAGAAATTGCCAGCTTTATGGGCATCCGCACAGAGCAGACCCTGCCGGATGACGGCGAAGAGGATGTGACGCCTCCTGATGGGGAGGGAAGTGGGGAAACGGATAACACGGGGGAGGGTGCCCAGCCTCCTGTGGACGGCGAACAGACCGGCGGCCCCCTGGCCCTTGACCAGAGCACCATTACCATCCCTGCCGGGAATACCGCCCTGCTGACCGCTACCGGCGGCACGGGCGAGGTGACATGGTCCTCCTCCAATGACAATATCGCCACAGTGGACGGCGGCTCCGTCACTGGCAAGGCCGGCGGTACGGCAACCATTACCGCCACCTCCGGGGAGGAGAGCGTCACCTGCACCGTTACCGTCACCGGCGATCCCTGGGTCAGCGACGCCAAGCTGAGCCTGAACAAGACCGACTTTACCCTGCGTTCCGGCAACCCTGACGTGCAGATGAAGGTTGAGGGTACCGACAGCCCGGTGACCTGGGCCAGCGAGAACCCCAGTGTAGCAACCATCAGTGAAAGCGGCGTGGTGCGGTGGGCCGGGAAGGGGACCACCAACATTACCGCCACAGTGGACGGTCAGGTTCTCACCTGCATTGTCCGCTGTCGCTGAGAAAATCAGTGCAGCGTGGGACACATACGGCGTATACACAGAAAAACGCGGGAGGGCATTTGCCCTCCCGCGCGGTTTTAGAAGAAAAATTTTGCGGCGTACCCTCTTCCGACGTTTTACAGCAGGAAGGTGAGCTTCTGGTGGAGATTGCGGATGGCCACCTGTTCCTCGCCGGGACCGTACTCACCGTCCAGGGCCCAGGGGAAGCTCTCGGGAGTTTCCACGATCACCTGGGATACATGGCGGAAGATCACACCGTCGCCGGTGTAATCCTGGAGCAGCAGGCTGCGGAGCAGGGCCTGAAGTTCCAGAGGGGATTTGGGGTTGGGTACCAGCAGCAGCTCAAAAAGGCCGTCGTCCAGCACCACCTGCTCCTCCTGGAGCTTCATCAGTCCGCCCACGGAGGTGGCGTTGGTAACAGCACCGAAGAGGAAACCGCCGGTGAATGTCTCTCCGTCGGCAGTAACGGTGGCCTGATAGGGCCGCAGAGTGGAGAGATCCTTCACGCCTTCCAGAATATAGGCCAGGTGTCCCAGGTCGTTTTTGGCGGACTGCGGGGCGCTGTATGAGGCCTTGGTGAAGGCGCCGAAAGAAGCCACATAGACAAAGGGACGGCCGTTGAAGGTCCCCACATCCAGATGCTTTCCCGGGCTGTCCAGAATCTGCTTTGCGGCTTCCAGGGGATGGTCAGGCAGGTGGAGACTGGCGGCAAAGTCGTTGGTACTGCCGCCGGGGATATAGCCCAGGGGCGGAGGATGGGGAAGATCCATCAGTCCGGTGACCACCTCATTTAATGTGCCGTCTCCGCCGCAGCAGACCACAGCGTCAAAAGCGCCGCCCTCCTCCCTGACAAAGCGGGTGGCGTCGCCCCGGGCGGCAGTCTGCCGCACAGAGATCAGATAGCCCGCCTCGCTGAACAGAGCGGCCGCGTCCAGCAGAGGAGCCAGGGACCGGGAACGGCCTGCCCGGGGATTAATAATGAACATCAGGGTTTTTGCCATAGCTGCGCGTTACCTCGATATTAAGAATGGTTAAAGATTAAAGGCAGTATAACATAGGCGGCAAAGTATTGCAATCGCGGAAGAAGTTGGTTATGATGGAAAAAAGGGATTTTTGAGAGGATGCCTATGAAAAGGGACAATCATTACGTTGCCTGGGGCCTGACGGCGGTGGCGGTGGTGTGCGCCATCCTGCTTTTTTATGATATTGTTTTTCGCCACAGCATCATTCTGGTGTATCTGAATAAATTGATCGCCATTTTGGCGCCGGTGCTGTATGGCTTTGCCATGGCCTATCTGCTTACGCCGGTGGTCAACTGGTTTGAACGGGTGATTTTCCGCCACGGAGGCGGACACGCTCCTGCCAAGTGGCTGCGGGGCGTGTCTATCCTGCTGACGTGGCTGGTGGTGATTGTTTTGCTGTACGCCCTGATGCGGGTACTGCTGCCGGAGCTGTACAAGAGCGTGCTGCAGCTGGGGGCCAATGGTGAGAAGTATTACCGCACCATTGTCAACTGGGTGCAGCGGCTTCTGGAGGACAATCCGGATTTTGCCGTATGGGTCAGCAATGCCATCAACGAATATTATCAGGATGCCCTTACCTGGCTGAGTGACAAGCTGGTGCCTCAGATCGAGGTGGCGGTGCAGGCCGTGACTGGCGGGGTACTGGGTGTGTTCGTGTTCCTGAAGAATCTGCTCATCGGCGTGATTGTTTCCGTATATCTCCTGGCCACCAAGGAAAACTTTGCCGCCATTGGCTGTAAACTCACCTATACCGCTTTTTCCGAGGAGCGGGCGGCATGGTTTATCCGGGGCGTAAAGGCCACCAACCGTATCTTCAGCGGCTTTGTCCGGGGCAAGCTCCTGGACTCCCTGATCATCGGCATCCTCTGCTTTTTCTTCTCCGGCCTTTTCCAGTTCCCCTATGCTCCCCTGGTCAGTGTGGTGGTGGGGGTTACCAACGTGATCCCCTTCTTCGGCCCCTTCCTGGGGGCAATCCCCAGCGCCTTCCTGATCCTGCTGGACAGCCCCATCAAGTGCCTGTACTTTATCATCTTTATTCTGGCGCTCCAGCAGTTTGACGGCAATATCCTGGGTCCCAAGATCCTGGGCGACTCCACAGGAATTTCCAGCTTCTGGGTTATTGTGGCCATCCTGGTGGGCGGCGGACTGTTCGGCGTGCTGGGTATGTTCCTGGGTGTACCCATCTTCGCCTGCCTGTACGCGGGCATCCGCAGCTACTCTGCGTACCGTCTGCGGAAGAAGGGACTGCCTACGGCCACTTCCTGTTATGCCAGCCATCGCCCGGTGACCCCGGAAGATCAGCCGGACGACAAGCAACAGACCTGAGCCAAACCGGAAATCAACGCCCGCTTGGCAGAGCATTGCCAAGCGGGCACTTTTGTACACGTCCCCCGGGGCGGGAAAGGAGACAATGGTTTTATGAGAGCATTTTTGAAGCGGCATCGGGCCGTACATATCTGGGCGCTGCTGGTGGCGGCGCTGTTTGGCCTGTATGCCTATGGCATCAGCAGCCGCCAGGCGGCCAATGCCGTGTCTGCCGTTACCCAGGCCATGAAGGATGGCTATGCCAGGCTGTGGTACCTCTTCCCCTTCTCGGTGGTGGAGTGGTTCTATGTTATTTTTATACTGCCGGTGATCATATGGGTGGTTGTGTTGGTGATCCGGGTAGTAAAGGGGCCGGAGCGGGGCCATCGGCTTTACGGCGGTATGTTAGGCCTTGCCTGCCTGTGCCTGACGGCCTGGGGCCTTTACTGCGTGTTGTGGGGCGTCAACTACTACGCCGACGGATTCCAGGAAAAAAGCGGTATCTACGCCCAGCCGGTAGAAGTGGAGAAGCTGGAGCAGGTGACCCGATACTTTACGGAGAATCTCAGTGAGCTTTCTGACCAGATCCCACGGGATGAAAACGGCGTGTTTGCCGTTCCCCAGGATGAAATTTTTGCGGAAAGTACCCACATCTACGACAATATTTCCCAGGAGTTTCCCTTCCTGGCCCGGGAGGACCAGGTGCCTAAAAAAATGGTGTTTTCCCGGCTTTTCAGCGCCATGAATTTTACCGGCTTTTACAGCCCTTACACCGGGGAATCCAACTTGAATGTGGACAGCCCCGCCTGCCTGCTGCCGGCAAATATTGCCCACGAGCTGGCCCACCAGCGGGGCATCGCCTCGGAGCAGGAGTGCAATTTCCTGGCTATTGCGGCTTCTACTTCCTCCGACAGTGTGGTGTACCAGTATTCCGGCTACCTGATGGGCTATATCCATCTGGGCAATGCCCTTTATCGGGCGGATCGGGAGAAATGGGAGGCGGTGTACAGCCTCCTGCCGGAGGAGGTAGTGACGGATCTTCGCTACCACAGCGCCTACTGGGATCAGTTTGACAGTGTTGTAGCCACAGTGAGCGAGAAAATTTACGATACCACCCTGAAAACCTACGGCCAGACAGACGGCATCCAGAGCTACGGCACGGTGGTGGATCTGCTGGTAGCCTACTATTGATGCCCGTTTGCCGGCATACGCCGATTTCCCGGCGGTTGACGGCTTTCCGCAGGGAGACTATAATAACGGTAGGAAATGATTTTGTGCAAGCGAGGAGGTGACGGGCATGCCGCGGCCCAGAAAATGCCGGCAGGTATGCCGCCTGCCCCAGCATGACGCCTTTGAGCCCGTAGGCTGCGGCCGCTCTGCCGAGGCGGTGGTGATCACCGTGGATGAGTATGAGACAATCCGACTTATCGACTATGAGGGCTTGTCCCAGGAGGAGTGCGCCGCGTCCATGGCAGTAGCCCGCACCACGGTGCAGCAGATCTATAACACCGCCCGCCAAAAGCTGGGGGCCGCTCTGGTAGAGGGTCGGCCCTTCCGGATTCAGGGAGGAGATTATCGCCTGTGCGATGGGGACAGGGGCTGCCGGGGCTGCTGCCGCCGGGAAGGCGGAGGGGAGAGCTGCTGCCCCCGGGAGAAGGGACAGTGAAGTTCCTGCGTATCCCGGCGCTTTGCAAGCAAACAGGAAAAGCAAACAGGGAGCTGCCTTCAGGCAGCTCCCTGTTTTTCACTTGATCGCAGCGGAAAGGTCAGCCCTGGGCGATCTCCGCAATGGCCTTTACCGCCGCGTCGATCTCCGCCTCGGTGGTATAGTGGCCCACGCTGAAGCGGACGGTGCCCTGGGGGAAGGTGCCCAGGGTCTTGTGGGCAGAGGGAGCGCAGTGGAGGCCGCAGCGGGTAAGGATGCCGTAATCCTGCTCCAGCCGGTAAGATGCCTCGGCGTTGTCCACATCGGCAAAATCCACGGAAATCACGCCCACCCGGTTCTCGAGACCTTCAGGGCCTGCCAGGCGGATGCCTTTGATGTCCCGCAGCCCATCCAGGAAATAGCCGGTGAGCTGCCGCTCCCGCTCTTCCATAGCCTCCACCCCGGTTTCCAGGATGAAATCCACTGCCGCCTGGAATCCGTAGATGCCGGGGAGGTTGGGGGTGCCGGACTCAAACTTGTCCGGCATGTAGGCCGGCTGGACTTCAGAGTCCGAGGCGCTGCCGGTGCCGCCGGTGATAATGGGCGTAAGGGCCTTGGCAAAGTCTGCCGAGAGGAGGAGGGCCCCAATGCCGGAGGGGCCCATGAGGCCCTTATGCCCCGGCACCGACAGGGCGGAGAGATGCATGGCCTCAAAGTCGATGGGCCAGTGGCCGGCGGTCTGGGCGGCGTCCAGCACGAAGGGGATGCCCCGCTCGTGGCAGATGGCGCCCACTGCCATGGCGTCCTGGACGGCGCCGCTGACGTTGGAGCCGTGGGCCATGACCACCAGACGGGTATTGGGCCGGATCAGGGCAGGGATATCCGCCGGGTCCAGGTGGCCGGTTCGGTCACAGGGGATGCGGTCGAAGGTGACACCCTGGGCGGTGAGATCCGTCAGGGGGCGCATGACGGCGTTGTGTTCCATACTGCTGACCAGACAGTGGTCGCCGCTTTTCAAAAAGCCCCGCAGCACCATATTCAGTCCGGCGGTGTTGCCGGGAGTGAGGACGCAGTGGGTGGGATCACTGTGGTGGAACAGTCGGCACAGCCCTTCCCGCAGCAGCAGGGTGGTCATACCAGCGGCCTGGGCGCTGCCGTATACCCCGCGGTTGATGGAGGCCCCCACTTCCGTCATATATTGCAGCATGGCCTGGGCCACGGCAGGGGGCTTGGGGAAGGAAGTGGCGCCGTTATCAAGATAAATGGTGTTCATGGCCTGTACTCCGATCGAAATAATCTATAAATATATATTGATTTAAAGAGATTCTCCATACCATGCCTCTCCTGGAAAAAGAAGATGGAGAAACAGGGGATATATTACGATTTTTTCCAGTATAGCACAGAAAATCAGCCTTGACAACTGGTGAGCGGCGGACAGAGAGAAAGAAATCCGGGGTTGCTTTTTTTGTCGCAAGGTGATATATTTTCCATATAAATGCAATAGACAAAATAAATGTACAGGAGGGCGCGGCCTGTATATTTTTTGCCTGTTTCCGGTGTGCTCCGGATTGCATTGGCGGCCAGAGGGGGCCGTGTATCCCCTCCAAAAAGAGAGTGAGGAAGAGAAATATGGAAAAAGACAGCTTCATCAAGAAGTATGGTCTGCTCATCGTCACCGGCCTGGTAGTAGGCGCGGCGGCGGTGCTGCTGACCGCTTTCGGTAACCCTGCCAACATGGGCTTCTGCATCGCCTGCTTCCTGCGGGACATTGCCGGCGCCCTGAATTTCCAGCGGGCCGGCTTTGACGCCGAGGTAGGCACCGGCATCGTGCAGTACATCCGTCCTGAGATCATCGGCCTGGTGCTGGGCTCCACCATCATCGCCATGATCCGCAAGGAGTTCCGTCCCAAGGGCGGCTCCTCCCCCATGACCCGCTTTATTATCGCTGTGTTCGTGATGATCGGCGCCCTGGTGTTCCTGGGCTGCCCCCTGCGCATGGTCATCCGTATTGGCGGCGGCGACCTCAATGCCGTTGTTGGTCTGGTGGGCTTTGTTATCGGCATCCTCATCGGCATCGTGTTCCTGAAGAAGGGATTCAGCCTCCGCCGTGCCTACCAGCAGTCCATGACCGAGGGCCTGGTGTTCCCGGTGCTGATGGTGGCTCTGCTGGCTCTGGTGCTGATCGCCCCCAGCTTCATCGTGTTCAGTAAGAGCGGCCCCGGCTCCATGACCGCCCCCGTCCTGCTGGCTCTGGTAGTGGCTATCGTGGTGGGCGTCCTGGCCCAGCGCTCCCGCTTGTGCATGGTGGGCGGCATCCGTGACGCCGTCATGTTCAAGGATTTCCGGCTGATCTCCGCTTTCATCGCCATCATCGTGGCGGTGCTGGTGGGCAACCTGATCCTGAACAAGTTCGTCCTGGGCTTTGAGGGCCAGCCTGTGGCCCACAGTGATGGCCTTTGGAACCTGCTGGGCATGGTCCTGGTGGGCTGGGGCTCTGTGCTCCTGGGCGGCTGCCCCCTGCGCCAGCTGATCCTGGCCGGCGAGGGCAACACCGACTCCGCTGTCACCGTCACCGGCTTTATCGTGGGCGCCGCGGTAGCCCACAACTTTGGCCTGGCCTCCTCCGCTACCGGCATCGGTACCGGCCCTGTGGCCCTGGCTGTGGCCTGCGGCTTTGTGGTGCTGGCGGTTATTTCTGTGGCCAATATGGCAAAATTGGAGGGTTAAGACAATGATGGTTGATGCTCGTGGGTATTCCTGCCCCACCCCTGTGATTATGGTCCAGAAGGCTGTCAAGGCCAATGCTCCCGCTAAGCTGGAGGTGGCCGTGGACAACCAGTGCGCCGTGGAGAATGTAACCCGGTTTGCCAAGAATGCTGGGTACAAGGTATCTGTGGCGGACTTTGAAGGCGATTTCAAGCTGACTCTTACCAAGTGATGGAGCAGTATATCGCCACCTTCCATACCCATCTGGC
>ERZ1643251.1638-NODE-1638-length-25014-cov-23.902520_pt1 | contig 25014 bp, 21 predicted proteins | sample MGYA00579261_ERZ1643251 | MGnify/ENA primary metagenome ERZ1643251 (study PRJEB29033, sample SAMEA4952267) | chicken gut metagenome | biome: Broiler Chicken; feature: Gastrointestinal Tract; material: Caecum | place: Ireland | collected 2018 | study: Broiler... | reverse complement strand
AAGGAGGTATTTTTTCATATACCTTTTCAAATTACACAAAATTTCGTACAGTCCCCAGCATATTTTACAAAGGCACATTAAAGTACGACCAAGACCGGACGGAACGAACGAGCATTGTAAGCATTGCCATCATTGAATTCAAAAAAGAATACTCCGGCACTAGAAGTATAGCTGTAACCTCCTCCACGGTTAAAGAAAGTCCAATTCGAATAAAGAAATTCAGACCAATCGTTGTACCACGACTGATTACTTTCTATGACGCTATCATTATACGTTGCATTAGATATCTCATATATTGCATCTCCGTACTTGCTTGCATTTGCATTATAGTTTACTAATTTTGTATCTTCACTTCCTACTATATATACATTTTTTGTCTTTGTACCTGTACTTGTATATAAACTATTTCCATATGTTGTTAAGTTTGTATTTCCGTTATCTAAATATGCCGCTACATATTCCCATGAGCCTCCACTCATATCATATACTCCATATACATTTCCTGTTGTACTTGCTTCTACTCCTTGTGCGCTTGTATAATCATTTGTTGTTCCTGTATCAGTTGCTGCACTTGCACTATTTCCGGCTGATCCTGTTATATAACTGCTACTATTATTTATCCATACTTCTTCTGTTTCTTTTCCATATTTACTTTTACTTAAATATGCTACTGCTCCCCATTCATCATTTTTCATTAAATGACTATTTAAGCCTTGATTATACGTTCTACACACATCGTACGCATTACTTATTGTTATACTTCTCCAGCTGCTTACTCCTGGTACTACTTGCAGTTTTTTATCTGTTCCGTCATATTCACTATTTGTTACATCTGTTGTCGCTCCTACTGGGCTTGCTTCAAATTTTGCTACCCATAAGCCACTTACTTCCTCTCCATAGTTAAATGCGGGATGGATTACATATCCATTTGGAAATTGAGTATAGTTTTTAGTTGTTTCTGTATTATACTCTACTATTGTTTGCCCAGTTGCTCCTTCATTACTTTTTTCCTTCATGAATTCTATTTCTATTGTTCCTGCTCCCTCTTCTGGAGTTGTGCTATTTATTTCTGCTCCACTTTGATGGTATCCGCTTGTTATTTTATATGCATATCTTGGTATCCATACAAAATAGCTTTCTACTCCATCTACTTCTACTTTTGCATTTGCCCATTTTTTTGCTGAATAATCATACCACTCCGTGTCATCTCCTGTTGCTTCTTCCCAAGAGCTTCCATTCCATTTTATTGGTGTCATTCCTTCTCCTAGATTTGGTGTATTTACTCCTTTTAATTCACTATACGTTCCATCACTTGGTAATGTTGGTTCCTCTGGTGTACTACCCCCGCTTATTCCATTTAATGTGTTTTCTAAGTACCCATACAGTTCGTTTAATTCTGCTTGTTCATTTGAAACTGCTTGATTTGTTTTTTCTGCTGCTTCTTGCGCTTTCTTTATAATTCCATTATCGCTAAATACCAAGCTTATTGTTATTCCTGCTAATATTAGTAAAACTACAATTGTCACAATTAGTGCTATCAATGTAATACCATTTTGTTTTGTTATTGTTCTTTTACCTAAACTTTGATTTAATTTGCTGCTTATTCCACTTGTTTGTAATAATAAGCTATGTTGTAATAAATTATTATTTTGTAATATTTCTTTTCTTCTTTCTCCCATGTTCTCCTCTCCCTTTCTTTTGCACGCAAAAATGACAGGCTATTCCTATTCATAGTCTGTCTTTTTTATACTACCAATAAAGGTATTTCTACCTTTTTGCATTTTTATTAAGTTATTTATGCTGCCACATTCAAATAAACTACACTCTATGTTAGTAAAGTATAGCTCTCTCTCTCTCTCTCTCTCTCTCTTACAGCCTCAACGGTTTTAACTTTTGTCATTTTTGCGTTGCTCCTTTATCTTTTTGTTTATTTTACAATACTTCTTTTTTCGTACTTTTTCGACGTTATTTGCGCCTAATTAGTACTGTTATACATATTGTTTATTCTACTATATTGTTTTTTTAATTTCAATACTTTATAAAAATTATATAGTTAATTTTTTCGTTATTTAATCCTTAATTTTTAATATTAATCAAATATAAAAACAAAGAAGTTATTACTAAAGTTTAATCTTAGTAATAACTTCTTATATTCTATATTTTTCTATTTTGCTATATTTTTTATCTCATTATTTCGCTATTTTATTTCTCACATACTCATACACCATAATACCTGTTGCTACAGATGCGTTTAAACTTTCTGTTTTTCCTAACATTGGAATTTTTACTTTTTTATCTGCAATTTCTTGTACTTCTTTTGAAACGCCATTTGCCTCATTTCCAATTACTATAACTTTATTTTTATATTGTATGTTGTAAATACTTTCATCAGTATCTAAAGAGGTTACTACTACATCGAAGTTATGCTTTTTCATTTCTTTTAGAGTATCTACTAAATTCTCCGCTTCTATTATATTTACTCTAAATATTGCTCCCATTGTTGAACGAACTACTTTTGGATTATATGGATCTGCACTATTTTTTGAAAGTATAATTTGCTTTAAGTCAGCACTATCTACTGTTCTTAGTATTGTGCCTAAATTTCCTGGGTCTTGTATTCCATCTAAAGCTATAATTATATCTTCATTATAATTAATTTGCTTAGTATTGTTTTTCTTTTCTACAACTGCTAACACGCCTTGTGGAGTTGTTACATCAGATATTGATTGAAATATTTTTTTAGTAACATATAAGCAATCATTTTTAGCAATATCATATAATAAATTTTGCTCTAGTTTTACACTATCTTCGCAGTCTTCACAAATTACTATATATTTAATTTCTGCATTTTCTTCTATCGCTTCTTTTACTAGCTTTATGCCCTCTATAATATAGCACCCTGTTTCGTCTCTATACTTTTTCTCTTTTAATTTTTTTATATTCTTTATTGTTTCGTTATCTTTACTAGAAATAACCTGCATTTTTCCTCCTCTTATCTATGTTTTTCACACAGATTAACAAGTTTTAGCTTTCTATTCCGCTTTATTAGCATTTGCCTCTTTACTTGCCTCGCTATTTTCCTATTTATTTTGGTTTTCTATTTTACTTTCAGTAAGTTCCTCATTGTTTTCTACTTTACGCTCACATACCAAATGTAAAAACTCTTTTACATCATCTATAACATTTGTAACATCTTTTAATGTTATGTATGGCTCCACACCTGTAGAAAATCTAATTCTATTTCCGTATTTTTGAATTAAGTTGTTTATCATGTTTTCCGGATAATTACTATTTTCAAAATAGAATACCACATTTTCCATTCTTTGTGTAATCTTTACAATATTTGACTTTCTTGCAAGTTCCTTTATTCTTACAATTTCAATTAAATTTTCTAATTCATCTGGCATTCTTCCATATCTATCTATAATTTCGTCTATTACATTCTGTATATCTTCTTCAGTTCTACATAATGCAATGTTTTGATAGATCTCAATTTTCTGACTACTATCTTTAATAAAGTCATCTGGTATATAGCTTGAAATATTTAAGTCTATTTGTACATCCTTTTCTTCTTGTACTTGTATTCCTTGTGTTTCTTTCATAACCTCATCTAGCAATTTGCAATATGTATCATATCCTACTTGTTCCATATGTCCATGTTGAACTTCGCCAAGCATGCTTCCTGCTCCTCTTATTTCTAAGTCTCTCATGGCTATTTTAAATCCCGAACCAAACTCTGTAAATTCTTTTATTGCTTTTAGTCTTTTATCTGCAACCTCTGATAATAGTTTGTTACGTTTATATGTAATATATGCATATGCTTGTCTATTGCTTCTACCAACTCTTCCTCTTATTTGATATAATTGTGATAATCCTAGCCTTTCAGCATTTTCAACAATTATTGTATTTGCATTTGGCATGTCTATTCCAGACTCTAAAATTGTTGTGCAAACTAAAACATCTATCTCTTTATTTATAAAAGCCTCCATTATTTCTTCTAGTTCTTTTCCTGACATTTTTCCATGTGCATAAGAAACTTTTGCCTCTGGCACAAGTTTTGCTACATCATCTGCTTTTTTTGCTATTTGCTCTACATTATTGAATAAATAAAATACTTGACCTCCTCTTTCAACTTCTTTTAAAATAGCTTCTCTTACAATTTCTTCATCATATTCTAATACATATGTTTGAACAGGTCTTCTATTTTGTGGTGGCTCATATATTACAGACATATCTCTTACACCTAAAATAGACATATGAAGTGTTCTTGGTATTGGAGTTGCTGTCATAGTTAGTACATCTACACTATTTTTTAATTGTTTTATTTTCTCTTTATCTTTTACTCCAAAACGTTGTTCCTCGTCTATGATAAGCAAGCCTAAATCTTTAAATTCAACATCTTTGCTAAGTAATCTATGTGTTCCAATAACTACATCTAATTCACCTAGCTTTAACTTTTTAATTACTTCTTCTTGTTCTTTTTTTGTTCTGAATCTATTTAATAAGTCTACTCTTATTGGAAACTCTTCCATTCTAGACTTAAACTCCTCATATTGTTGGTTAGCAAGTACAGTAGTTGGCACTAAATATGCAACTTGCTTTTGATCCATGACTGCTTTAAATGCTGCTCTTATTGCTACTTCTGTTTTTCCATAGCCCACATCTCCACATAGAAGTCTATCCATAGGAACAGGTTTTTCCATATCTTTTTTTACTTCTTCTATACATCTTAGTTGGTCATCTGTTTCTTGATATGGAAATCCATCCTCAAATTGTTTTTGCCATGGAGTATCTTTTGAAAACTCAAAACCTTTAATATGTTGTCTTTTAGCATATAATTCTACTAAGTCTTTAGCAATTACTTCTAAGTTTTTCTTAACCTTAGATTTTGTATTTTCCCACTCTTTGGTGCCTAATTTATTTAATTTAGGAGATGTTTCTCCTCCGCCTATATATTTTCTTACATTATCTAAACTGTCTGTTGGAACATATAAAACATCGTCATTTCTATATTTTATTTTAATATAATCTTTTGTTATTTTATCTGCTGTAGTAATTGTATTTACACCCATAAATTGACCAATACCATGTAATTTATGTACTACATAGTCTCCTTCTTTTAAGTCTGCAAATACAATTTTTTCTCCTTGTTTAAAAGCACTGTTTTTATACTTTTTCTTTTTCACAGTTTCCTCAAAACTATTTGATAAATTAATTACAACTAAATTTAAATCATAGTTTTGAAAACCAGCAGAAAGAGCCCCAAGAGTAACAACTATATCTCCTAGATTTACTTCTTTTATTTCTTCACTATATTTATAATTTACTTCTCTTTCTTTTAATAGCTCACAAACTTTTTGTGATGTAGTTTCATTGCCACCTAATATTATAACTTTGTTCTTTTTAGCATATTCTTTTAAGTCTGATATAAGCAAATCGATCTCTGCTTTATAATAATTTATTTCTCTTGTTGAAAAACTAAATTTTAAAATATTTTTTATAATATCATTTTGCTCTAAATATATTATTTGCTTTTTTGAATAATCATATTCAAAATTGCTAACATTTTTTATTGCCTCTGGAACGGTTCTCTCTTTTTCTACTAAAGACTTTATTAGGTTATTATTTTCTATAACAATGTTTTCTTTTCTTTGTTCTATTTTAGAATTTTCATCTATAAAAATTAAATATTTTTCTGATAAGTAGTCTAAAAAATAGTCCTGCTTTTCATAAAATTCGTTAAAATATTTATCAATTTTACTTATAGATTCTCCATTTTTTATTAATTCTATGTCTTCATCTACATTTTGATAATTTTCTTCTATTTTCTTTATTGCTTTTGAAACATCATTTGTTATAAACTCATGTGCTGGAAATATTGTAATGTTTTGTATCATTTCTGTAGATCTTTGAGAATCTATTTTAAAATATCTAATAGAATCTACTTCATCTCCCCAGAACTCAATCCTAACACCTACTTTATCTGAAAGTCCAACATCTACAATTCCACCACGTATACTAAACTGTCCTTGTCCCTCAATTAAATTGTTTCTTTCATATCCAAGCTTTACAAAGGTTTGCTTTAATTCTTCTATAGAATAACTTTGCCCAACTTTAAAATCTACTATATTCTCATATAGCTCTTCTTTGCTTATCATACTCTGCATGGCAGCTTCAATTGTTGTAACAATTATAATAGGCTCTCTTGATTTTTCTTGTAACACAATTTTATTTAAAACAGCAATTCTTTCATATGGTAGATCTTTGCTTTCTGCTATATAGTCATATGGTGCTATTTCTCTTTTTGGAAAGAAATATACATGTTTAAAGAAATACTTTAAATCCTTTACCAATTTTTTAGCTTGAATTTCATTATATGTAACTACACATATTTTTCTTTTTGTACTTTCTAATATTGCAGATATAACATTTACTTTTGACACGTCAGATAAGCCCGATATTGCTATCGGACTTATTTTTTCTTTTACATTTTCTACTACTTCTGAAAATTTTTTATTATTTATTAAGTCTTGTACTAAAAATTTCATTTTAATTTTCCTTCTCATATATTATACTTTATTTTTATGAAAATTGGAAGGCTTTTAGTTAATTTATTTTACCATTGTTTCTTCTCTTTCAGGCGTTCTTGCTTTTCTTCCAAAATATTTTCCTAGAGCATCTTTTGCTTCTATTTCAGATATACCTTCTTCTTTTGCCAACTCTCCTATATCACTCCATGAATAATATTTAGATTGCAACTTTTTAAAAATTCTTTCCATTTTAATAGTTTTTGACAGCTTTTTACCCATTTTACGAAAATTATCTTCACTTTCTTCTCCCTCTTCTATATCTGAGTTCATAGCTATATTACACCATCTAAGTGCCTTAGTATAATTTTTTAGTTCTATATACGAAGATATAATTAATTTATAGCACTGTGACAATGTTGAATCATCTTCGATAAAATATATTGATTTTTGTAAAGTTTCCAGTAATGTAGTAATATCTCCTTCTTCTAATAGCCCCTCACCTAACATATCAACTGTGTACCTTATTAAATCTCTTATGTTACTATTAACTTTTTTATCTTCATCTATATTTCCATTTATTTTTACAACTAACTCTATCCATTTTCTTTTTCGTTTTGCTTCGTCATCTGCTTTTTTAGTTTCCTTCAAAGTTTTATTTTTTTCTCTCAAATACACTTTTTGAATATTAAACACAATTTGCTCTGGAAGTCCTAACTCATATACAATCTGTTCTACTGTTCCTTCATTATCTAGCATTCTTATGACATCTTTTCTATTTGTTCTGGCTAAAATTATAGTTTCTTCATCTATCAATCCACTATCTACCAGCTTCTTTTTTTGCTGACTAATTGCTGCAGAAGTAACTCCAATATTTGCTGCAATTTCTTTCATAGGTATACCAATTTTTAGACCTTCTATAATAATACTTTCTCTCTCTTTTTTATCCTTTTTCTTTTTATCTGCTTTTTCTCTGGCCTCATTTACTATTTTTTCTGACATTTCACCACATCTTATTAAATCTTCTTTAATTTCTTTTACTTTTTTTCTTGTAAGACCTAATTTACCTGCTATTTCACCTTCATTTTTACCTTTTTCTAGTAAATCTCTTATTCTTGTTCTCATTTTTCTAATTTCTTCTAACTGCTGTCTAGTAACTTTATTTTTGCTTAATGACCTCATTATACTTTTTTCTATAAATAATTTTGTTACTCCAAACTCACTTGCGACATAAATATAGCTCCTACCAAGTAAAACATGTTCAAGAATTTTATTATCAAAACTATTTTTCTGTTCCATGCTTGCTTCTTGCTCTTTTCGCTTAGCTTCAATTACATCTAAGTCTATTTCACCTTGTTTGGCAAACATATTAATCATTCTTTCTAATTCTTCTATTGATAATCCTTCTTTATCAGCAATATATTCTATACTGTATCCCTTGGATAACCTTTCTTTAATTCTTTTCTCTAGTTTTGCTTCTTGGTCTTTTGCTATCTCACCATTATCATTAATATCATTAAAAATTGCCTGTATTAAGTCGACTTTAACATCAGGAAAGAATTTTACTATATCGTCCATACTTTTTCCTTCTGTTATATATTGTTTTACACCAGCCCTTAGTTTTCTCCTTTTTCCAGATTCTTCTTTACTTACAAAACCTTTACCATACATTCCGGCAACTTCTACTTCTAAGCTTTCTCTACTAGTATTTATTTCTTTTGCAACATAATTATAATTTCTACCCAACCTTACACTCTCTACAATATATTTCTTTTTTAATACTGCCCTTCTTTCTTCTGTATCAATATTTAAAATATCATTAATTATGTCTTTTACATCATCTTCACCACATCCAAGATCTATTGCAGCTACTTTTTTATCAATTCCATATATTATTATATCTCTTACTTTTATTCTTAATTTTCTTCTTTCTTCTATTTGTTCCGGTGACAATATATTAAATTTTATTAACTTATCTCTCACAGAATTTACTAATGATTGTGGCATATTTAAATATTTTACTACGCTATTTCTACTTCTTCCCAAAATATAACTTTTTAATATTTCGTTTTTTTCTAATATTCTTTTTTCCACATTAGAAGCATCTTCTAAAATATCTTGCATAATAGCCTGCACATCTGTTTCTTCACATTTCAATTCTGTCGCAGCAAACTTTACATCTAAATCATAAACTATTACGTCCAGAACTCTTTTTCTTAATTCTCTTCTTTCTTCTATTATTGCTTCAGATAGTTCTCCACTTTGAATTAATTTTTCCATAATTTTAGCAACAGTAAGTGGAGCTATTTTTAGCTTCTTTCCAATACTATTTCCGCTTCTACCTAATAACAAATACTGTTTTACTAATTTTTCTTTTATTTCATCATCTATTTTACTTGGCATTATATACTCCTTATATAAAAACAGCACTACGTTATTTGTTTCTTTAGTGCTGTTTTCTTATTATACTCCTATTTTCTTAAATTCTTCTGCTCTTTTTACCTTTTGTGTTGTTGTTTTTATTAAAGGTTCATCTGTAACTTGAATTTCTTTTATATGTTTATACTCTGGCATTTGCGTATTTATTTTTTCTTTTATTTCCTTCCAGATTATGTCTTTATATTCATTTTCGTTTTTATCTGGATATAATTCTTTCATGGCTTCTTCACTATAAACTATTTTAGCAGAAATTATATAATCTTTATCTTTATCTGGTTTTCCATATACAATATTTTCTGCAACAAATGGTAATTTACTAATTAAAAATTCTATTTCTTGTGGATATATATTCTTACCATTTTTTAATACAATAACATCCTTTTTTCTTCCTGTTAAGAATAAGAAACCATCTTTATCTAAATATCCTAAGTCACCTGTGTAGAACCAACCATCTTTTAAAACTTTATTAGTTTCTTCTTCATTTTCATAATATCCTAGCATTATATTAGGACCTTTTACCACAACTTCCCCTATTCCTTCTTCATTTGGACTATCTATTTTTACTTCTTCATTGGCCATAATTAATCCTGCAGATCCTGGATTTTTCTTATAATCTGCTTCTGCAGATACAACTGGAGAAGTTTCTGTTAATCCATAACCTTGAATTGTTGAAATTCCAAAGCTATTTAACCCTACTATTGTACTTTTATCAGCTGGTGCTCCACCATGTATTACTAGCCTTATTTTTCCTCCAAGACTATCTAATATTTGTTTATACACTTTCTTTCTTAAATCTATATGTACTTTAGAAAGACCATTTGTAATTGGTTTCATAAAGTTAATTAATTTTTCTTTTCCCTGTGCTTTTATTCCTTTATTAATTTTCTTATAAACAATATCTAGCATTAGTGGAACTGTTATAAAAACCGTTACTCCATAATCCTTTAGATTATCTACTACATATCTTAATCCATCACAAAATGCCACTGTTGCTCCACAATATAGGCAACCATAAAGGAAAGTTATTGTGCATTCAAATGTATGATGTATTGGTAAAAATGAAAGTAAAACATCTGTGTCATACATTAGCACAAAATATGGCATTGAATTAATATTACTGCAAACATTATATTGTGATAACATAACTGCTTTCGCAGCAGCAGTCGTACCAGATGTAAATAACATAATAGACATTTTTTTATTGTCTATTTTTATACCTTCATATCTATTGTCTCCACCTTTTAATAATTCTTCACCTTTTTGCATTAACTCACTATATTTTATTATGTTTGGATTTTCTATATCATCCATGCAAATATAATATTGTAAATTAGATTCTTTTTCATTTCTTATTTCTTCAAATACTTCAACATATTTTTTGTCAAATACTACTGCATCTGCTTTACTTCTTTTAATAAGTGACTTTATTTCTGTATCTGGCAAAGCCTTATCTAACGGAACTATTACCATGTCCGCAGTTACTACTGATATATATGTTACGCACCACTTATAACTATTATTGCCAATTACAGCAATACGTTTTCCTTCTAATCCCATATTTAAAAGAATTGTTGATAATTTTTTTGCATCCTTTTTATATTGATTAAATGTCTTTACTATAACTTCAGAATTTTTATCTGTAGAATCTTTTTTATATTCGAATGCTATTTTATCTCCATATTTTTCTACTGCTCTATCTAATAACTGCCTAAAATTTTGTATTTTTCCCATTTCGTGACCTTTAGTTGGCTTTAATTTTTTACTCATTAGACTTCTCTCCTTATAAAATATGTTCTTTTTTAACTCAGTAATAACCTATATTTCTTTTTATTCCGCCACAATTATAACATAATATTTTCTTAAAGTAAATTATTAATTTGCCTATATATCTATAAAAAGAGCTAATAAGATACTTAAATTATATAAATATCTACTAGCTCTTTTTTTATAACCATTCTCCATACTTCTTTATATATAATTTTTTTACAAAAGAAGCTAACATACAATATAGGAATGCAACCCCTAATATAACAACTATATATATTGGTGGTATTGGAACAAATCCTATAATTTTTCCAAGTGGTGTAAATGGTATTAATAATGTTAATAAGCTAATACCAATTGTAGTTATATATACTGCTTTTGAAGCATGTGTTTCTATAAATGGTCTTTTACTACTTCTTATTACATGTAATCCCATCATTGTAGAAATTATTCCATAACAGAACCATGTTGTTTGGAAAAGAGCTGCTGTTCTTATTCCAAATGCAAACCATAATAAAGCAAACACAACTAAGTCAAATATAGAACTTGTTGGTCCCATATAATACATAAATCTTTTTATGCTTTTCATGTCCCATCTTCTAGGTTTTTCTACATATTCTTTATCTACATTATCATAAGGAAGTGATAATTGTCCTAAATCATATAGCAAACTTTGTACTAATAATTGAATTGGTGTTAATGGGAAAAATGGTAGTACTAAGCTTGCAATCATAACAGATATTACTTCTCCAAAGTTTGAACTTACCGCAATTTTTATATACTTTAATAAATTTCCAAAAGTTTTTCTTCCTTCTATAACACCATCTGTTAAAACATTTAAGTTTTTTCTTAAAAGAATTATATCTGCTGTTTCTTTTGTTATGTCTACAGCAGTATCTACAGACACCCCAACTTCTGCACTATTTAATGATGGAGCATCATTTATTCCATCTCCCATATATCCTACTACATTTCCTGCTTTTTCTAAAACTTGTACAATTCTAGATTTCTGTATTGGAGATAATTTTGCAAATACATTTGTCTTTTTAAGCAACCTTAGCAATGCTGTATCTGACAATTTTTCTATTTGGCTACCTAAGACAATTTTGTCTGTGTTAATGTCAACTTCTTTGCATATTGCTTTAGTAACATATTCGTTATCTCCTGTAAGAACTATAACACGTATGCCATCTCTATTTAATCTTTTTATTTCATCTTTAGCACTTGCTTTTGGTGGATCTAAAAACCCTACAAATCCTACAAGTGTCATTTTTGTTTCGTCTTTTACTGTATAATCTTCTGGCTCTACTATAATTTCTTTTTTACATACTGCAATTATCCTTAACCCGTCTTGATTTAAACTTTTTGCAATATCTTCTAATTTTCTTCTATCTTCTGCTTTCATTGGAGATACTTGTCCTTTATATTCCATTGATGTACATTTTGAAAGTATCTCTTCTACTGCTCCTTTTGTAATCATAAGTTTTGTTGTTCCATTAGAAACAATTACAGACAAGCATCTTCTTGAAAAGTCAAAAGGAATTTCATCTATTTTTTTATATTCTTTTGATATTTTATATAATTTTTCTTGTTTTATCTTTTTTACAATAGCTTTATCTATGCTTCCTTCTAATCCATTTTGGAAATATGCATTTATAAACGCATATTTTAGGACGTCTTCATCATCTTCTCCATTTATATTCAAATACTTTTCTAGTACAATTTTGTCTTGTGTTAGCGTTCCTGTTTTATCTGTACATAAAATGTTCATAGCACCAAATGATTGAATACTATTAAGTTTTTTTACTATAGTCTTTTTATGTGCCATATTAACGGCACCTTTCGCTAAGCTTGAAGACAAAATAACAGGTAAAAGTAATGGTGTTATTGCTATAGCAACTGCTACTGCAAAAGTAAATGCTACTAATGTATCATGCCTCATACTATTTATAAAAAACGCTACTGCTATAAATATTATCATAAATCTAATAAGAAGTTTACTTACACTTTCTATTCCATTTTCAAAACTTGTCTTAGGCTTTCCAATTTGAATTGTTTGAGCAACTTTTCCAAAATAAGTGTTGTCTGCTGTTTTAAAGACAATTCCCTTTCCAGTACCACTCATTACATTTGTACCCATAAAGCAAATTGTGTCTATATCTGTTATATCTTCTATTTTATTTTCTGTTTTATGCTCAGAAATAACATTTTTTCTTACTGCATCTGACTCTCCTGTTAAAGATGACTGAACTAAAAACAAGTCATTTGCCTCAATTACTTTTAAATCTGCTGGTATTAAATCTCCTGCTGCAAGTTTTACTACATCTCCAACTGTAACCTGGTCAAGTGGTATTTTCTCTTCTTTTCCATTTCTTATAACAGTAGTTTTAACTGATACCATTTTTTTAAGTTTTTCTGCAGCTTTATTAGACTTATATACCTCAAAAAACTCCAAAAATGAACTTACAACTATTAAAACTAATATTACTATAATATTAGCATAACTTGGCACTTCTGGTAAAACTACATCTGTATAAATAAGAAGTAATGTAATTACTAACAAAATTATATTAAAAGAACTAAATAAGCTTTTGAGTAAAAAATGATACCATCTTTTAGGCTTAGACTGCTTTATTACATTTAATCCATATTTAGCCTGATTATCTTTTGCTTGCTGTTCTGTTAAACCCTTTTCACAGAAACCATGTTTTTTCAAAAATTCATCTACTGAATAAATACAATCTTTTTTATAAATTTCATAAATATCTTTGTTTTCTTCATTTGTAGCCATTGTTATATTTATATAAGACATTCTATATTAAACTAAAAATTTAAAAATAATATTTTCTACTGATATTTAGTAGATTTAAAAATTAATTAGTAATTTTTTAATGTCTTATTCTCCTTTCCTTTGTTTTTTCATTTGTTATTTTAACATTGTTTGCTCAATATGTTAATAAAAATTTGTAAATTAATAAATATTATTTTTTATACTACTATTTTATTATAATTTATACCATAGATATTTTTTATTTTACTCTACTTTTCTATCACCTCTGTAGTTTTCCTGCTTCCCACACATTCTCTCATATTCTTTACATTTTATTTTATATTCAAGCTGTTGAGTTAAATATCTATAATACATATATGCTTGCTCATATTGCATAATAGGATTAAACATAGTATTATCTCCCATCGTAGGGTCATATCCCATGTCATAGTTCATATATGGTGGATAGCCAAAATTATTCATATCCATATTTTTATCCATAAGCTCCTCCTTGTTTAGAATATAATAACTGCTTTATTATTAATATATATTCTTGACTTTCCAAAATATTACATCTTTTTAGTCTGCATATTTTTCTGCCAAAAATTTTTTATTATGATACAAGCAAAAATAATTAATATAACTAACAAAATTGCAGATATAATAAACTTAATATTTATACTTTGTACTTCTAAACTTGGGATAAAATTTAATGCTAAAAATACATATACGCTTGCAATTATTCCTTGAAGTAATTTTCCAAATACATATTTTTTCATTGATAAATCTGTTTTAGCTACAATACTTGAGACTTGTAATAATATAGAAACTCCACCAAAACCTAATAAAAATGCTGAAAGTATAATACTTAAATTGTAGTTAACAATTGAAGCTTCACTTACAAGTTTTACTCCATTTGTAAGTTCAATAAGTCCTGCTAATACTGGTTTTACAAACTCTGCATTTATTCCAATACTTGTTATAATAGGAGATATTATTTTAGAAATTATTTCTAAAACATGGCTATTATTAAGTATAGAAATTATTATTGAAAATATAACTACAAACCCGCCAATCATAAGTACTGTACTAATTGCATTTTTTATACTTTCTCCTAAAATTCCGCCTAAAGTTTTATCCTCTTTTTGTCTTGTATTTACATTGTATCTGTCCCATTTTACTTTATCTTCTTCTTTCATAAATCCAAATAAAATTCCGACTGTAATACATGCAAGTATATGAGTAATTAACAAAATAATTCCGACCGTTTGATTGTTAAATAGACTTATTCCAACAGTACCAACTATAAATAAAGGCCCTGAATTATTTGTAAAAGCCAACATTCTCTCCCCTTCGTCTTTTGTACAAAGCCCCTTTTCTCTTAAATGGCACACAATTTTTGCCCCTACTGGGTATCCACTAATTAGTCCCATTAAAAATGCATAAGCACCTTCACCTGGCACTTTAAAAACTGGTCTCATAAATTTATTTAAATACTTTCCTAGCATAGGAATAAAATTAGTATGGTTTAGAAGTTCAGTTGCTACAAAAAACGGAAATAACGTTGGTACCACAGAATTTGTCCATAGAATTAAGCCTTCTTTTGCAGAAGCTAAGTTAGAACTAGAAAATAACACCAAGCACAAAATAAAACTACAAAAAATTATAATATATAATTTATTTTTTAAAGAAAATGTAACACATCTAAATTTTTTACTATTCATATGTCTTTATTATTTTTCGACCTTTCAACTTTTTATATTATTAGATATGCTAAATTTTAATTTTTATGATAAACAAGAAAAAACATACCTCAAATTTATTGAAGTATGCTTTTTAAAGTATTTTTATAAATCTTGGTAGCGACGATGTGAAACAATATAAGTACTTCCTATTTTCTTCAAGCTTCCCTTAATGCCTATAAATCAACATTTATGTTTGTTTATTCTTTATATTCCTTCATAGTTATTCTAAACTAAGTCGGGAAAAAGTCGGGAAATTTTTTTACCTTATTTTTCCATTTTCTAAACGCATTTAATATGATTTATTATATCATATTATTTTATAAAATCAAATGTGATTTAAACATTTTATTACATTAGAAAAGAAGTAGTTTTATACTACTTCTCTTCTAACTTCTTTACATAGTTGTCTAAATTTTTTCTTGCTTATAAACTTAAGACTTTCTGAGCTTAGCAGTCCCTCTTCTTTAGCAATTTGATTATATTCCTTTTCACTTAATATTTGTGGTAATTCTTTTATCTTTTGTAGTGACTTCATGTAAAAATCATGCATATAATCACCTCATAGTAATTATAGCATATTATGTTAATTAGCTGTGTCGAAAGCTGTCGAATAGGCCTAAAAATTATTGTCTTTTACAATAATCAAGACAAATCCAACCGCTTGGAATACGTCCCCAATTATTTTTTACTTCGGATACATCACAAACTACACCTGCACAAAGTCCATTAACTTTATTTCCGCATCTTGCAATTACTTGTTCTTGTGCATTTTGTGTTAATTCATTAAATCTAAGCCAGTTATCATCTTTTTCACTAACATATGGATTTTTCCTAACTGTTAAAACTTCTGTATTCACAACATATCTTCCTGTTGTGTATTTTTTACTAGAACTTGTATTAGAAGTAGTTGTAGATTTGTTATAATCTGTATAGTCTAAACAAATCCAACCATCGTTAGTTCTTCCCCAGTTGCCTTTTATTTCATATATATCTTTTGAAGTATTATATACATATGCTCCAAGGATTGAACATTCTGTATTAGCTTCTTTTCTTATATTTAACCCTTCTTTAGCAGTTACTTTTACTGTAGCAATTTTTGCTTCTTTTACGACTTCTTCTTTCTTATCTTCTTCTACATTTGCATTATCGTCCCATAATGCTCTACCATATCCGCGAATATAAGAAGCTCCGAGTGGATAAGATTTCTTGGCTACTTGTCCGCCATTAGTATTGCCTTCAACTGTGTATACTTTATCTTTATCAACTGCATATACTAAACCTGTATGATATATAGACTCGCCATCTGTAAAAAATATTTGATCGCCTTTGTCTGGACTTTTAAATAATCTTTCTATTTTTTCAAAATAGCTCATAGAAACACCACAACCAGCACCACCTGACCTCTCTGGTTGATTTAATAGTTGCATTGCTCTTTCTGCTCCTAAAGCTTTGTAAAAGCACCAGTCAACGAAAACATCACACCAGTCATATCCGTTTTTCTTGCCATTATAAAAGCCAGGGACGTTATCTAAATCCCTGGCATATTTTGTGTAATTTTCATCTCCTGCATTTGCAGTTTTGTCATCTAGATTTGAATTCGTTTCTTTTTCTCTGTAGCCCACCTCGTTTAAAGCTACATTAATAACTTTCTCTTTTTCAGTCATTATTATTCCTCCTATTCTTTTAATTCTTTTATTTTGTTTACTGTTGATTTAACTACTTCATATTCACCTATAGCGATTGCTAGCAATAGCACTATATTAGCAATTCCTACAACTATTCCATTAAAACTGTAATCTGCTATATAAACTATTCTTATTATTCCTACAACAATTGAAAATGCCAATGCTAACCATTTGCTATCTACAGTCTCAGGTAAGAATCTTTTAAATACTTGTGTAAATAATGCTATTATTGCCGAACAACCTATTACAGTTGCAAATACTTCTATTGTTATAAAATCCATTTTATTTCACCTCTTTTCTTCATTTATACTTAAAAGTGTTTCTATTTTTATTTTCTTATTTTTTAATGACTTGATGACTTGTTCTTTATTCACATTATCTTTATCTAGAAATTCTATACAAATAAAACCTATTGTTGTATTTTCTTCATTTTTTATTCCAATTCCAAATTTTGCTTGGATATTTCTAGTTCTTAAAAACTCATACATTGATGTGTCTTTTAACTTTATGTCCTCAATATTTTCAATATCGCAATACCCTTTTGTATCTATTTCATTTATCCAGTAACTAAACATCGCTCTAAATTGATTTTGAAACTCGGATATAAATGGCTGTACACCAATCTTAACAACTTCATTTGTCATAGACATTTTTAGAAATGATATTTTATTTAATCCTCTTCCTCCGATTGTGATAACGCACAAAAGAAACTCTTGCAGAATTAGTCTCTACAAGAGCTTCTTTTAATACATGTTGTATCTCATTTTCTATTTTGCTTATCTTATCGTTTTCCTCTTTTGAAAGAGTATGGTTATTTATACCATCAAGAAGTTTATTAAATAATTTGTCTTGTTGCATTTTGAACATTTTAAACATTTTATAAGCAATTACTGCAAATATGGCACAGCAAACAATTGATACACCTATTTCTTTCATTGAATTTGCCACCTGCAACCATTCCATATCAATACCTCTTTTCTTTTGTTATTTCTTCTACTTGCTTTTCTATATTTACAATTCTTTCTTCTACCATCAGCCACTTTTCATTCCCATTTTCTTTTTGCTTAGAAAAATTAATAATAAATAATATATTGTATATTGCATTTGAAGCTAATAATATTATTGCGATAATAAACATTATTAGTATTTTTATATATTTTTTTCTATCCATATTTCTTCTCCTCTTAAATTATTCAATGACTTGTACTGTCATAAATGTGCTTGAGCTACTTACTGTCTTATTTGTCTGTATATTTCCAAATGCTAAACACATATTTATTAAATCTCCTTCTTTAACATCAAATGCTTGAGGTGGTGCTGATATATTTAATCTTGCTTGGTCAGACATACCTTGTACTGTTTTTCCTACACTTGCATTATTTTTAGTAAATTGAAGATTAACTAGTCCATCGGTTTTCTCTACAAATGATGTATTTGCTGACACTAATATTTTGCTTACACCTTTTCCAATTTTTACAGCATTTCCTGATAAACTAAGTTTACTACTACTTGTTATTGTATTTAAATTAACTTTTACAACTTGATATGCAGATGTTGTTGTTATTGATTGATTATTAGTCATTGTTGCTGTTATTGCATTTTGCTTAAAACTAGTTAATACACTAATATATACTCCATTATTATTTACAAGTATATCATCTTCTAATGGTGATTCATATTTTGTTGCTTTTCCTCTCTGAAATTGTGGATAAATTGTAAAACTATATTGTTTTTGTGTTTTTAAATATAAATCTAATTCAATATAAGATGTATCGCTTCCAACTAAGTTACTATAGTTTAAAGAAATCTCTTTATTAACAGTATCTAATGCTTGTGTTATAATTTCTGTTTTACTTCCAGATATACTTACCTTTCTTAATCTAACTGATACATCAGACATTATTTCTTCATTATTTATGCTTAATGTATAATCTCCTAAATTTAAGACTTCTTTATTTATTTTTTTCAATCCTATTAAATAAATATTACTACTTGTAGCATTACCACTTACTAATATTGAACCATCTTCTTTATTAGTTCCTGTTATTCCATAAGAACTAAGACTTGAAATATTTGTTTTTAACATATTAATGCTATGTTTAATCCAAACATCTGAGTTTGGTTCAGTTGCACTTGCTTTAACTAAAGTATTTTCAATATTATCTTGCATTTTATTTAGATTGAATGAAGACAGTGGTGTTTTGCCTTCATATTGTGCTGGGGTTACTTCATATTCTTGTTCATTTACTGTTACTGTAGCACTCTTTAGTTTTGTTCCATCTTCAAAAGGTATTTTATCCATTTGTTACCTCCTTTATTTTATTTTCTAAGTTTTTAATTGTTTCTTTTAGTTCTGATACAGTATTTTCAAGTTCCTCAATTCTTTTTTCAGATTTCTCTTGCTTTTCTATTAGTTCTTGAGTACCTTTCCAATTAATCGAGCCTAAGCCATATAGATTTATTCCTGTTTTATCTTGTGACATTATTTCCTCTGGAACATCTAAATTTTCTTCATCTATAACAAAGCCATAATGCTTAAATCCATCTGTTTCGGCTTTTAATTCATATTCATATATATTAGAATTTCTAATTATATCAATCGCACTTTTATCTAATTTTTTTATATTCTTTTTTATTTCTTTTCTACTAGAATTGTCAAAGTTTTGTGCTTTACAATTTCTTATATCTATTGCATCGTTATTTTTAAAGTTAATAAAGAATGTATTTGAGTCTGAACTTTTATATCCTTGTAGCAAAGCTTCTCCATTTCCTTTATAGAAACAAAATCCTCCGCCTGAGCCATACTCATCACTATATACTTCAAAGTATCTTCTTTCATTTGCTCCTTCTACAAAGAAAACTCCAATGTCTCCATTTATATAAAATCCACCATTTACTCCCATTTTGCCAACAACATCAAGTATTCCTGCTATAGTAAATTTTCCTGTCATTGTTCCACTATTTGCTACATAATAATAACTATCCATCCAAAAGACAGGCAAAAATCCACTTTCTGCTGTATTTATTCCCCAGGCAAATCCTGCATTTGTCGCTTGTCCACTTTTTCCAGCTACACCAAAGCTAACATATTTAACATTATTTTTTGTACTAAGTCCTATATTAGCAATTTGACTATTGCTACTATAAAAATGTTGTCCTTCTTTGTCCAAAGACATTAATACATTATTGCTATTATCTTTTATAACTATAGAAGCATTACCATTTAAAATTTGCATTTGTATATATTGTGAAAATTTATTCCAAGCAACTTTTACAGCTTCTGCATTTTGTTCTATTTTTGTTCCAATTTCATCTTCTCCTACTTTTTTATTTACTTCTGTCATAATGCTTTGAGAAGATAATTTAATAGCTGAGTTCATTTCTTCTGTAGTAGAATATTCTTCTAACTTTTGACTTACACTAATTTCAATAGACTTTGCACTTTGATTTATAGCACTATTCATTTCATTTCTTGTTGCAAATGCATCATTAAAATCATTTTTTATTATATAAGAAGCACTTATTTTATTGCCTTCTTGATTAAGTATATAAATATAGTTTTCTCCTTCAAATAAAGTTATATCTAAATCCCTTAAATTTTCTTGCTTAGGAACTGGCAATACACTTAATATTCCATATTCACTTAGTTTTAGTCTCCTTGTTACATATGCTGTATCTGGTGTTATTGTTAGTGTGTCTGATATATTATTTAATGTCCTTAACTCTTCAATATCTATAGTATATTCTCTTTTTTCCTCACTTGGATTTGTACTTGATTGTTTATCAACTACTATTGTATATTTCAATTATAACACCTCCTGATTAGGATATAATTCTTCGCTTGGATATAAATCTTCACTAGGAAATAAATTAGCCTCATAAGTTTTATTTCCTTCAATTTCTAATTCTAATATTTCTGTTGCTCCTGCGTCTGTTATATGTATTTGTGTTGTTCCTTCTATATCTCTTTTATAAACTATAGTTTCTGATACTTGTTGCTTTATTCCTTCTAAGTCTGTTTCAACTTGCGTTAATTTATTATCAAATTCACTTTGATTTTCTACTATTTGTGTAATTTTTTGGTCTTGTTTATTTACAATATATTCTGTTCTTTTTGCTATTTCTTCAGCACTTGCAATATTTTGATAAGCTACTGTTGCTTTTGTTATAGACGGTGCTGACATTTCTGTTTCTAGCCCGTTTGGACTTTTATAATAAAATCTAAATAAAAAACTATTATATGTGTTACCTTCAAAGTCTACAACTTGTACATTGTCAAGGCTCTCCAAGTAAGGTAATCCTTGTCCTATCATTTCATATGCTTTATACTCAAAACCTTTTACAGCATTAAAAATAGCAGTTATCAACTGCTGTCTTTTTGCCTCTGTGTAAGCAAACGGATTGTCGTTTATTACTAAGCTATTTTCTCCATTAATTAAAATACTTTGCTCATCTCGCATTACTACGTTTTCACCTTCAATATCACTCATGCCCAAACTAACTAAATTAATTGGATGTGTTGCTCTTTTTATTTCTGCTTCTGAGTAATCTGATAGATTAAATACTTTTCTTACTGTTCCTGTTATCTTAGGAGTTATAAAATATAATTTATCGTCATTCTTTATTTTTGCTACTGTTCCAGTTATTTGTGCAATTGCACTTATCACTTGCCTTATTAGAGTCCCTTGCTCGAATTGGTTACTATCTACTATAAATGATATATTTGGAAAATCTGTTGTAGCCAATACTATGCCTGCTTTGCTGCAAGCTTCTTGTGCCACCTGTCCTAATGTTACATTGTTATTAGAATATTGTAAGTCACTTATGTATTCTATATTAGTTTTTAACATATAATCCATTGCATTTATTGTAGCAATACCTGTAGTATCGTTTATTTCTACATCTTGTGTAATAAAAGTTCCTAAATCAATCCATTCTATCCCCACAGATGTTTTTATTCCTGTACAATATTTAAATTCTTTCCCTTCCAAATCTACATTACTATCTATTTCAAAACTTAATGCTTTTGCTATTGCCGTTCCGAATATATTACCTTCTTCGTAACAATCATCGTCTAATTCTACGTTATTTATTGAATATTCTTCATCGTCTAAAACTATTTTGTCATACTGCGTTGTACTTTTTGAATAAGCTTCCTTTATGGTGTCTGTTACATTAATCATTCAGACACCTCCCCACACTGTTCAAGTTCAACTTCAAATTCATCATATCTATGATTTTTAGTTATAGATAATATAGACAACTCGGGAAATGTTACAAAGAATTTCTTAGTAAGCATTTTTTGTTGTTTAGGAGAAAAATAAGAATACACATCTTCATTATTTGAAAAATGAGATATGTATTCTTGATAAGTATCTTTGTCTAGTTGACTGAATGTAATTGATATATGTGTTTTTGGCATTTTTCCATAATTTCGTCTGATTGAACCATCAGCCATTGTACTTTCACTAAGCACATCTGGCTCGTCTTCTGTTATGTTGTATCCTTCACTTAGTATATTTTTAAATTCAAAATTACCGTGTTTTAATAAAACCATAGTTTCCTCCTAATAACTATATTGCAACTGTCTTCTTGCATTTACTTTGTTAGTTTCTCTAGCTATTACTTTACTGTCTAGTTTTGTTGTATTGTTTACTACTATTTCTTTGTTGTCGTCTATGCTTCTTAATGTTGCTTGTCTATTGTCTTCTAATTGCGTATTCATTATTTGCTGATTTGTTAAATTAGCACTTAATTTTTGTGTTTCAAAGTCTACTGCAGATTTCATTTGTTTATATACTTTGCCTAAGTTATCATCAAAGCCTTCTCCTAAACCTAAAGCTAGGAACTTACCAATTTCTTGATTAAATAGTTTTGAAGGTGAGTGTATACCAAAAAAACCTTTTATTTTATCTACTATACCACTACAAAAGCCACTAATTTTGCTCCATAGCCAACTCGCTGCGTTGCTAATACCGCTCCACAAACCTTGTATTAACTGTCCACCAATATCTAACAACATACCTGGCAATTGAGCTAACCCATTTATTATCGCTCCTATTATTTGTGGAATTGCTGCTATTAATTTAGGAATAGCTTGTATTATTCCTGCTGCTAATTTAACAATTAATTCTATGCCCATTTGAATTATTTTAGGTAAATTATTAACAATTGCATTTATTAAATTTTGAATAATAGTAGGTATTGCTTCTATTAATTGTGGAATTGCATTTATTAAACCTTCTGCAAGCCCCATAATTAGTTGTATACCTGCATCTATTATTTGGTCTATATTAGTTAATAAACCATTTACTATTGTAATTATTGCATTTACTGCTTGCGGAATTAATTGTGGTAACATTTGTGCAATTCCTGTTATTAATTGTGTAATAAGCTGTACTCCCATTTGAATTATTTGAGGCAGCATTGTTATTATTCCATTTATAAAATATTGTATTAATTGCATAGCAAGGGTTAAAATTTGTGGCATATATTCCATAAGTGTTGTAGATAATGCCATTAATACTTGTCCTATACTATTTAAAATAGTAGGAGCATTTTCCATTATTAAATTTAATATTTGTGGAAATATTGTATTTATTGTGCTTACAATTTGTGGCGTTGCATTTGCTATACTTTGTATTAAATCTGGTAAAAGTTTTCCTGCTGCATTTACAATATTTTGTATTGCTGTTAAACCTGTATTTATTAATTGGTCTATTGTTCCACTTCCGTTTAAGAAATTATCGAAAGCAGCCTTCATAGAACTTACACTACCTGTTATTGTAGATGCTGCTTCTTTTGCAGTTGTTCCTGTAATACCTAAATTCTGTTGAATTACGTGGATAGCATTATAAACATCACTTAAATTGCTAATATCATATTTTACTCCTGTTAGCTTTTGTGCATCAGCTAAAAGCCTTTGCATTTCTTCTTTAGTTCCACCATAACCAAGTTTTAGGTTATCTAGCATTGTATAATTTTGTTTAGCAAACCCTTGATATGCCCATTGTATGCTTTCCATAGATGTACCCATTTTATTAGCGTTATCCGCCATGTCAGTTAATGCCATATCAGCAACATCTGCTGCTTTTTCTGTATCTCCACCTAAACTTTGCAATAAACTAGCACTAAATCCTGTTACTGTTTCCATGTACTGGTTAGCACTCATACCTGCTGTTTTATAAGCATTTTCTGCGTTTTTTATTACTTTGTCAGCACTACCCTTAAAAAGTGTTTCAATACCGCCAATATTTTGCTCTAAATCTGCATAAGAATTGACGGATGCAGTTCCAAGTCCTGCTAGAGCACTTGCAGCACCTCCAACTGCCGCTGTTACTCCTGCTAGTCCTGCTACAGCAATACTACCTATTTTTCCAAAACCACTTTTAACTTTACTTCCTATTCCATTTATTTCTTTTTCTAAACCTTTGCTGTCTCCATTTATTTCAATAGTAACTGAGCCGTCTGACATCTTTATTCCTTCCTAGTTATCGGCTCATAATGGCACTACTTAACGTTTATTTTTATTTCAAACTCTTTTTTGCAATTTCTTCCTTTGCATTTAATAAAAATCCCTTTTGCTTTTGATTTTTCTTTGTCATACTTTATTGGCATTTCATATCCACAAAAAGGACATTTTACTTTTTCCATATTTCCTCCATAATAAAAGCACCAGAATTAATCTGATGCTTACTTTTATCCCAAAAATAAAAACACCTACATTTCTGTAAGTGTTTTTTTATTGTCTTAAAGGTGCTCCCGCATTATCTTTAAAACCTCCTGTTGCAATTTTTACTATATCCAATAGCCAACCAATTAGACATATTCCTATCGTGCAAGTATATAGTAAACCTTTCCCTATATTTCCAACATAATATTGGTGTAGACCAATCCAACCTCCAAATATACAAAGTTTTAATGCTGTACTCTTTGATTTATCGCTTGTCATTGTTGTATAATTCGCCATTTTTGTACACCTCCCTTTACTATAAGAGAAGTATATACCAATATTTGACATTTTGCAACATATTTTATGAAAAAGCTTCTCCAAAATCATATTCTTTTTCTTCTTCAGTTCTCAT